>Ga0189286_100126_pt1 | contig 44641 bp, 44 predicted proteins | sample UW69minimetaG_FD_130330 | JGI IMG/M metagenome (GOLD analysis project Ga0189286, IMG submission 130330) | Marine microbial communities from the Costa Rica Dome - UW69 mini metaG | ecosystem: Environmental > Aquatic > Marine > Oceanic > Photic zone | place: Costa Rica: the Eastern Pacific...
GGGGCTTTTCATAAACGTCGCAAACAAGCGATAGCCCAGCACGCCGAAGATCGTCGACAGGGAAATGACAAGCAGACCCATCACAAAACTGGTGCGGATTTCATAGCCTTCCCACGTGACCGTTACGACACCTGGATGATCCGCCAGCCAGATCGCTGCGGCACTCAAGACGGCAATGATCGAAAAAGGAACGAGGACACGCCACATCAGAGCCTACTCCTCGCCGGCGGCGACATGCGCCAATACGCGAGCCGACAAGTCGCGCACCAGGAGATCGGTTCGCTGTCGGGCTTCAACATCACCGACCCATGCCGCAGCCACGTCAGCCGCAGGACCATTAAGAAGTTTAGCTTCACTCAGGGCACCGGACAAATCCTCTTGTGCCAGCCGGGTTTCGATACGCGCGACAATTGCTTCAACCGTGTCGCCCTCCACATCACCGATGCGGCGGACGGTCACGATTGAGAGCGCACTGCCTACAATGCGCTCATAGAATGTTTCTCGGCCCGCGCGGCGCTCCGCCGTCAGAAGCGCATCAACGAGACCAGAAAATTCTTGGGCAAGAGAAGCAAATGACCGAACGCCTTTTGGCGCCACTTCTGCGAGCGCAGCCACCGCCGGGTCTTCCCGAGCAAGCGCTGCAATGGCATGGAGCTCTGCGTCAAAAGCCGTTCCCGCATCAATCGCACGAGTGAGGTTCGCAAGGGCAATCCCCAGCGCCGCCTCCGCCGTCGGATCCGGACGCGACACTTCTTCTTCCAAGGCCGCAACTTGAAGGGTAAGTGTATTGATCTGCTCAGCAGCGGCGTTCACCCCTTGGGCAATCTGACCGACCCGCTCTGGAATGTCGGCGGGCAGTTGCGCCTCTTTCAGGACACGGACATCATCGGAGACAGTACGCAAAGTATCCGCCAACAGCGCAAGCTCCGCAGTCATCCTCTCCGGGTCGACCGCTGCCAAGCGGTCCTCAAACTTGGCCGCGTCATCCTGCATCTGATCAGCCAGACCTTCCAGCGCCTGTAGCCGCTCAGCAATTGGGGCGGCGCCAATCTGGTTTGAGTGTTGTGCCGTGAGTTCCTCAACACTCGAAAGTCGGGTGAAGAGCCCGTCGGTGCGCGTCTGGAATAAATCGCCCAGTTCGCTCACCCGTGTATCCAAGGCGGCAATTTGACCGTCATCTGCGCCGCCGGTTTGGGGCATCACATAAAGGATCCCGAAGCCGACAACCGCCGCCCCGATCAACCCACCTGCAAGCCCCGCACCAAGTGCGACAGACCGATTCTTCCCCGTCACATCTACGGCCGTGGCATCAATCGTCTTAGGCGTATCTGAGGATTTCTCTCCAGCGCTCCCATCCTCCTGCGATGCGGTGCGGGTCGACTTACTGCCACCGGTCGAGCTGGAAGAGGAGCCGTCTTTATCTGTCATTACCCAACTGCCTTATTACGTCATTGGCGAGAGAGCCGCTGAGGGCCAAATACCCGTCTTTATACTCCCCCGCTAGATCAGGCGAGTATACGCGAAATCAGGCAGGGAGAGCGAAACTCGCCCCTTTGTTTTTGCTTAAGCCCCAGACCCTGATGCCGGGTGAATCAGGGTCAGTAAATCTGTTTCGTTTGGCGCGGATGCAACATGGATTCCCTGCAATCCGATGTTTTGCAAGGGCAGCGCTGCATTGGCGGATAGACAATAGGCGTTCAGGCCCGACAAATGATCTGTAAGGCCTGCCAACCGGCATAGATCGACAAAGGTCTCCGCTGATCGTTTTGAATAAAGGAGCACCCCATCAATGGCGGCTGAACGCAGACCCTCAATCGCTTTTTCCGAAAGGCTGGCTGCGGTCTTCGCCTCATAGAGGACGGCCCGCTCAATCCAAAAACCATCCGCCTCGAGTGCACCCTTTAGGTCTCCGGCAACAATGGTGCCGGCAATGTGTAAAAGAGGCCCCCCATCTGGTTCCAGCTTCTGTTGAACCAGCTTAACGAGCGACGCCACATCGCCTTCGGCCTCAAAAACGGTCGCAAAGCCCGCCTCGCGCGCCAGGGCCGCCGTCGTCGGCCCCACAGCCACGAGGGGAAGTTTGAGCCATTCTGCGAAATCAGCACGGGCCATCATCGCCCGAAGACCATTCGCGCTTGTGATCAGCAGTGCCTGCACCCCCGTTCGGGTGAGGGGTGTCTCCGGGTGAAATTCAATCGACATGAGGGGGTCTACAGTGACGTCGTGGCCCAGAGCCTGAAGCACCTGCGCCAGAGCCTCAGCATCCTTTCGGGGGCGGGTCACCAGTAGATGCATGAAAACAACCTCTCGGAATTACCAGGTCGCGAAGAACTCCGGCCCACCTTTGGCCTTAAGCTCCGTCGCAGCATCAGCGCCAAGGGCGGCCGATAAAGCAGGCGAGCCGTCGCGCTCAGCCGTGTGAACTATCTTACCGTCTGGCGTCAGAATTTGCCCGCGAAAGCGGATACGGCCTTTCTCATAGACAGCATGGGCCGCAAGCGGGGTCCGACAAGAGCCATCAAGGGCTGCCAGAAATGTGCGCTCGGCCGCCATCACAATGGCCGTTTCCACATGATGGATCGGCGCCAGGATGTGGGCAATTTTCTCGTCTTCCACCCGGCGCTCAATGCCGACAATGCCCTGGGCCACAGCCGGGATCATCTTCTCAACGGGAACCGGGTCCGTCGCAACCTCCGGCATGCCGAGCCGATTGAGGCCGGCCATTGCAAGCAGGGTTGCCGAAGCAACACCGTCTTCCAGCTTTTTGAGCCGCGTTCCCACATTCCCGCGAAACTGCACAATTTCAAGATCAGGACGTTGAGCCAAGATCTGAGCAGCGCGGCGAAGAGATGAGGTCCCAAATTTCGCGCCCTGAGGCAGCGTTTCAATCGAACGGGCTTCGGGGCTTATAAAGGCATCCCGCGGATCTTCACGCGCCAACACACAATCAATGATGAGACCCGGCGGCAATTCTGTCGGCATATCCTTCATGGAATGCACGGCCATATCGATACGCTTGTCGTAGAGCGCTTCTTCGATCTCTTTGGTAAAGAGCCCTTTGCCACCTACTTCAGACAGACGTTGCTCCTGAAGAAGGTCCCCAGAGGTCTTGATCGGGACGATTTCGAGAGCGCCTTCTTCAAGATGATGCGCCTTGGCAAGCAGCGCCGCGACGGTGGTCGCCTGCGCAAGAGCAAGGTCAGATCCCCGGGTGCCGATACGAATGGGTCGTTGCATGGAAATGGAACCAGATGGTAAGCGTGCGTGGTCTTCTTATACCGGGTTTCGTGCAGTGCGCGAGCCCTGATTGCAGGCTCAGCGGGGCGAATGGCCGCACTGCGTGCTCTCAAAAGAAATGGAACGGAAAACTGAAATCGTGACCTCGCTCACCGTCATGGGTATTGAGACCAGTTGCGACGAAACAGCCGTCGCGATCGTGCGCCAGGTTGAAGGAGCGGGCCCGGAGCTCCTTGCCAATGAAGTGTTGAGCCAAATCGACGACCATGCACCCTATGGAGGTGTCGTGCCGGAAATCGCGGCGCGCTCTCATCTGGTTCACCTGGATGGCCTCGTGAAACGGGCCCTTAAAACAGCAGATCTCACCTTTGACGACCTGGACGGTGTCGCGGCGACCGCAGGGCCGGGGCTGATCGGCGGTGTGATCGTCGGCCTGATGACCGCCAAAGCCATCGCCCTGGTGCACAAGCTGCCATTTGTGGGCGTGAACCACCTGGAAGGCCATGCGCTCACAACCAGACTCACCAATGAAACACCTTTCCCATACCTGCTACTGCTTGTTTCAGGTGGGCATTGCCAATTGGTGCACGTGAAGGGCCTTGGGGATTATGTCCGCCTCGGATCCACCATCGATGATGCAGTGGGGGAAGCCTATGACAAAACCGCCAAGATGATGGGGCTCCCTTATCCCGGCGGCCCGGCACTTGAAGCGATTGCCAGAGACGGTGATCCAACCCGCTTTGAGCTGCCCCGCCCTCTGCTGAACCGAAAGGACTGCGACTTTTCTTTTTCGGGTCTCAAGACCGCCGTGCGCAAACATGTGCTTAAACTTGCGCAAGGGAATGAGCTTGAGGACCAGGACAGGGCCGACATTGCCGCCTGTTTTCAGGCCGCGGTTGCCGACGTGCTCGACAATCGGGTGAGCCGCGCCATGGCAGCGACCAAAGATCAACTCGGAGAGACGCCACGCCTGGTCGTCGCGGGCGGTGTCGCCGCCAACCAGGCACTCCGCGCTCGGCTGACAGAAACCTGCAAGGCAAATGGCTTCACATTAGAAGTGCCACCTGTGAGCCTCTGTACCGACAATGGCGCGATGATTGCCTGGGCAGGCCTGGAACATATGGCGGCAGGCCGTACCTCGCCCATGGACCTGGAGCCTCGTGCCCGCTGGCCCCTCGACAAGTCGACCACGCGGTAAACCTGCTTCACCCTCATCACAAAAAAAGAGACGCCGGAAGGGGGGGGGTCCGGCGTCTCAGTATGCCTTTAGCGGGGGGACGCCTGGGGCAATGTCCAAGGTTCCTAGGAGGGGAAAGGGAACCAGGACGAAGGATCGTTAGATCAGGTTGCTTGCCTGTGCGAACAGCACAGCGCCGTAACCTGAAAGAACAACTGTCACAGCACTTGTGCCGAAACGGTCGAGGAAGTTTGAAAATCCATTGCGAAACATGGGAGTACCTATTGCTTTGAGTAGAGGGAACAAGGTGAGGGATCAGAAGGAATATTGACCAGCGACCTGGATGACGAACCCAGCGCTGTACAGCATCAGTGCGAGGGTGCTGACGCCAAGGGGACCCAAAAATGGAGGAGGGGTCTGTCTTTGTGCGGCGTAATTCATGGGCTCGTTCCAGTTCACTTAAGTCTCGCGCCCCTTGCTCTGGGCCGGTTGAAGGTTCCAGCCCCCCATCTGCTTCAATGGAGGAGCGCGTCTATGGCAACTATGTAGGAAACCCTAAATGAAAAACAATGAATGATTTCAAAAATATTCATTGTTCATAATATGGTCACAATTGGCCGCGTTCGCCACAATCTATGCGCCCCGCGAAATCAGCTGCAGGTCACGACTCGCGATCAGCAAAAATTTAGAAGAATCAGTGACTTAGCGGCGCAGCGATATATCAGGCAGTCGCTGACCGCACCAAACCCCGCACAATCAGCTGGTAAACCCCGTCCAATTCCCGTTCTAGTTTTTCGAGACTGAGGCGGGAAAAAAGCTGCGGATAGGAGAATTTGAGGGTAGCCGCCTGGATCATCTCAGCGGTGAAATCAGGGTCATCAACTTCAAATTCGCCAGCCTCCCGGCCCATGCTGAGGATACGTGCCAGCACGTCTCGTTCCCGTTTCAGCCCTTCATTGTGGAATTCAGGCCGTTCAGCAGTGATAAGCTGCGCCATTTCCACAATTCGGTGGTTCTTCTCCAAGGCATGAAACGTGGTCCGAAGGTCCTGGAACAAGAACTCCTTCAACCGTTCAGCGGCGCTCATGCCAGGACTATCCAGAATAGCCGTCAGCGCATCCGCCGTTTGAATAGAGGCCCGGCGGCAGATTTCTTCAGCGATATCAAGTTTGCTCGGGAAAAACCGATAAAGATTGCCAGAAGACATGTCGCAGTCTCTTGCCAACTCTGCCATTGTCGTCTTCCCATAGCCATAATGGGTAAAACGCTCTTCAGCAGCTTCTATGATTCTTTCGCAGACCTCATCACTCATAGGGAACGAGTGTAGAGCGATGGCCTGAACAATCAACAAATCGTTCAATATTTCGCATTTGCGAGAGATCGAATGAAATGCAGCAAGAATGACCGGACCTGAGGCACCATGACAACAATCAGAACTCTCGCAGTAGTGGGCGGCGGCGCCTGGGGCACAGCACTGGCAACAGCAGCAGCTCGTGCTGGGCGAGATGTTCAGCTGTGGGTGCATGAACCGGAAGTTTCTGAGGAAATCAACGAAACCCACGAGAACAGAACCTATCTCCCAGGCATTCCGCTCGATCCGACCATCAAGGCCACAAGCGACATGGGAGACCTAGTCGGAACGGATGCCTTTCTGCTCGTGCCCCCCGCTCAACATTTGCGTGCGGTGGCGACCAAGCTCCATGAGGTGTTGAAAAAAGGGTCGCTCGTCGCGATCTGCGCAAAAGGCATTGAGCAAAATTCCGGAAAACTCATGAGCGAGATTCTGAAAGAGACATTGCCAGATGCCCTGCCAGCTATTCTGTCCGGACCGAGCTTTGCATCAGAGGTTGCGCGCGGACTGCCTGCAGCCGTAACTCTGGCCTGCGCTGAGGAAGAGGCGGCCATCGCATTGGTGGAGGCCATTGGCTCATCCACGTTTCGCCCCTATTGGACGTCGGATGTGATCGGCACCCAGATCGGTGGCGCCATTAAAAACGTCCTTGCCATTGCCTGCGGCATTGTTGATGGGAAAAAGCTCGGCGAAAGCGCCCGTGCTGCCCTCACCGCCCGCGGGTTTGCGGAAATGGTTAGACTGGGCAAACGTTTGGGCGCGAGACCGGAAACCCTGTCGGGCCTGTCCGGCCTCGGAGATCTGATCCTCACCTGTTCAAGCACACAGAGCCGCAACATGTCATTGGGCGTAGCGCTTGGTGAAGGAAAAACACTGGAAGAGATTATGAGCGACCGCAACTCCGTCGCGGAAGGCGTTCACACCGCAGCGGCAGTTAAGGCGATGGGCGACAAGCGCCACCTTGAAATGCCGATCTGCGACGCCGTTGCAGATATTGTCTCGGGAACCAAAACGGTGGATGAAGCAATTGCCTCACTTCTCGCCCGCCCCTTCACCGCAGAAATTTGAGCCTGTTCAAGACCGGCACGGCCTCCTAAGCTCACTGCAAAACCAAACCAACTGACGGAAAAACTCATGCTCTTTTGTATTGTCGGCATTGATAAACCAGATTCACTCGAGCTGCGGATGGCCAACCGTGAGGACCATCTGAAGCACTGGGCGGACACAGGTGCGGTGAAACTCGGCGGGCCCTTCACGTCTGACGATGGCGAACGCCTGGAAGGCTCTATGCTCGTGATCGATGTTGCCGACCGGGCCACCGCGCAAAAGCTTGCCGACGATGACCCTTACGTCAAAGCAGGGCTCTTTGGGACCCGCGAACTGCGCGCTTGGAAATGGTTGCTTAAGGACTAGAAAGTGTGAACCAGCCCGGAAGTCCACTACCTGAGATCAAGGCTGGACTGGCGCGTTTGCTAGACGAAGACGGCTATGATCGTGAGTGGTTTAAGCCATCCGATTGGACGCTCCGGATAAAAATTTTACTCGCAGAGATCGGATTCACCCGGGATTATTCAGTGTGGGCTTCAGGTCTCAACGACATCGATGAAAGCCCAGCACGCAAGGTCAACCAGGAATGGCTCTATGATCTTGTTTGGATCAACTATGAAGGACGCGGCCCAACACGAACCCTTCGCTCAATACCACTGGCAGCTGAATCTGAAATGGGGCCCTGGCCAGAGGTCATTGACGATTTTGAGAAACTCATCATTGCCAATGCTGACATCAAAATAATGCTGTTTCACTCCAATGACGTAGCCCGCGCCGAATCAATGTGTGATGACTTGCAAAAGCGCGTGCAGGAGTTTGAAGGACAATGGATAAGATCTGAGTACCTTTTAGGGTGCATCGCATGGAAGGACGGCATCTTCGTGTTTAGACAATTCACATCGCCTGAAAGGAAGGGATAGTGGCCTACTGGCTTTTCAAATCAGAACCAAACACGTGGGGCTGGGACGACCAGGTAAAACGGGGGGCCAAAGGCGAGCATTGGGACGGCGTGCGCAACTATCAGGCCAATAATAATATGAAGGCCATGAAGATCGGCGACCTGGGCTTTTTCTATCACTCAGTGGATGAAAAATCTGTGGTCGGAATCGTGCGGGTGATCAAGGAACATTACGCCGATCACACAGACCCGAAAGAACGCTTTGGCATGGTCGACATTGAAGCAGTCGAGCCGCTTCCAAAGCCGGTCACCCTGCAGGACGTAAAAGACACACCGGAACTTACAGACATGGTGCTCGTGAATAATTCGCGTCTCTCTGTGCAGCCCGTAACAGCCGACGAATGGAAACGGATTTGCAAAATGGGCGGCCTTAAAAAAATTCCCACAGCAAAAAACTAGTCATCAGTGTGAACGCCCCCTCAAAAAATTTTGGCGATCAACAGCGCCGCGAAAGATGGTTGGCCAAAGTGCCGCCTGCTGGCACGCACCTTTGCGCATTGGACGACATTGAGGTACCCGGCGCCAAGGGCTTCACCTTTGGCGAAGGACGCGAGCGGTTCGACATGTTTGTCGTGAGAACAGAGAGAGACTGCGTGGCTTATGTGAACGCCTGCCCCCACGCCTTCACTCCCCTTGAGACATTCACCGACAGGTTTCTGACCCGCAAGAAGGATCAGATCCTCTGTACGACCCACGGCGCGCTGTTCAATTTCGACAATGGGTTTTGCACCAGCGGCCCCTGCGCAGGAAAGAGTCTGGTCGCGATCCCAATTGAGACATCCGACGGTCAGATCACTATCGCTGAAACTTGGCCCATAGACTCATAGCCTTGCAACCACAGGCAGTTGCTTGAACAAGCACGTAGAAATGATTCCCATGGATTTCTGGATAGTATTTTTAGCTGGGTTAGCGGGCGCATACCTCTTCGGTTCTACCCCCACAGCATATCTAGCGGCGAAATTGCTCAAAGGGATAGATATCCGAGAGCATGGATCCAAATCCGTTGGGGCAACGAACGCGCTGCGAACTTTGGGGAAATGGCCAGCATTGGCAGTGCTTCTGGTAGATGTTCTAAAAGGCGCTACCGCAATTGTCTTCGTCCGCTGGCTATATGCCTGGTCCTACAAAACATCATTCGACACGTCACCAATAGATCTGGAAACCTGGTTGCCGTGGGTTACGTGCTTAGCCGGTCTTGCCGCTTTAGTAGGACATAGCCGTTCGGTTTGGTTGAATTTCACAGGTGGCAAGTCCGCCGCGACGGGTCTGGGAGTCTTACTGGCAATATCCTGGCCTGTTGGCCTTGGCGCCGCGATGGCCTTTGGCATTTTTCTGGCTGTTTCCAGGATTGTTTCCCTTAGCTCAATGTTGGCAGCCTTGGTTGCAATTGCCCTGGTCTTTTGCGTGGAGCACCCCCTGCCTTACCAGTTGCTCGTGGTTGCAGGTGGCGTCTATGTGATCGTGCGCCACCGCGTCAACATTCAGCGACTATTGTCTGGCACCGAGCCACGCATTGGGCAAAGCGCGTCGGAGACACCAACCCATTAAGCGATACGTTGACCGGACGAGCCGGGAGTCTGATCAGCCCGCAACAAAAGCGGCGAAGTCTTCGATCAAGCCCTTGGACGAAAGCTCGACAAGTTTCTTGCCGTCTTCTGGATTGGCAAGCGACGGGTCCGACCCAATGCGGCCATCAGGGAATTTCTCCCGATAATCTTCAGCATCCGTGTAGCGCGCAGACGGAGCGATCTTCGGCGTCATCTCTGTGGTCTTGATCGCATCGGGATAAGCATATTGCGTGACGGCCACTTCAGACGGCGTCGCATGAGCACCATGCGATTTGCCGTAAGTATCCATGCAGTACTTGTAGACCGGCTTATAGTCCCACCAATTGGCAAGCTTGCACTTCACCGGGCCACGATTGCTGCCGTCTCGGGCGAGGGAGCGGTCTGCATAAATCTCTGCGAAGGCCGCCTGGATGGTTGAAATATTCCCGCCATGCCCATTGAAAAAATAGATACGATCAAACCCGTGACGCCCAAGCGACAAGACCCAGTCATAGATCACAGCAATCATGGTGGAAGGCCGAAGCGTCATGGATCCTGGAAAGGCCATATGATGCTGCGCACAGCCCACATTAAACGTTGGTGCCACCAGCATGTCAGCTTGCGAGCCAGCGTGCGCGGCAATCACTTCCGGACAAATGGCGTCCGTCCCAATGAGCCCGTTAGGGCCGTGCTGTTCGGTTGAGCCAATGGGAATGACAATCCCTTTTGAGCGCGTGAGATAGGCCTCAACTTCCGGCCAGCTGGACGTGTGCAATTGCATGAAACTTCCTTTCGAAGGGCCAGTGTCGCGGACAGCGCGCCACAAAGCCAGTCGGAATTCTAATGCGTGATCAATAGGCACCCCAAGCTTTCTCAAGAGCGCTTTCCGCCCCTCCCGATCACGGGGGTCAATCGCCCCAACGCGAAAGACCATGACAATTACCCCTTCGTCTAGTATCGAACGGAGCGCTGAGAGGAGTCCAGATGAGCAAGGTTGAGATAGCTCGCGCGCGAAGCGCCGAGGGCGCGGGCGTCGCGACGGTCTATTTGATCGCCACGGCAAAACTCGGCTTCCTGCCAAGACGCCATACCGCCGCGGACATGTGGCACCATTTTTCCACCATGCCCACACAACAGGAAACCTGGGTCGCAATACTCAACGGGCGCATCGCGGCCTTCCTGGCCATGTCACCAGACTGGATCGACCATCTCTATGTTCACCCTAGAGCACAGAGCACGGGCCTTGGCACAGCACTGCTTACCCAAGCAAAACGATCCGCGCCACGCGGGTTTCAACTCTGGACATTTCGTCAAAACAAAGGCGCTCAAAGATTCTATGAACGCCACGGATTGATGATCGCAGAACGGACAGATGGCGGGCGCAATGAAGAACACCTGGCCGATTTAAGATATGTATGGCGGCCAACAAAGACCCTCTGAAGGAAAACATTGTGAGCAATAACAATAACACCACGCCCAAAGGAGCCCTGGACGACATCCGCGTCATCGATCTCACAAGTGTTGTGCTCGGCGCTTATGCGACTGCAATGCTTGGCGACATGGGCGCAGATGTGATCAAAGTGGAAAGTCCCAGCCCCAAAAACGGCCAAGGGGGCGACATCATGCGTTGGGCGGGTGACACACCCTCCGGCGAAGCCTCCGGGTTAGGCCCCATGTTTTTGTCGATCAACCGCAACAAACGCTCAGTCCTGCTCGACCTCAAAAAGAAAGAGGCCCGCGAGGCCCTGTTGCAACTCATCGCCACGGCAGACGTCTTTGCCGCAAATGTTCGCTATGACGGATTGAAACGACTCGGCCTTTCCTACGAAGACGTGAAAGCGGTCAAGCCCGACATCGTCTATGTCATCGGCACAGGCTATGGCGAAGAAGGCCCCTATGGTGGACGCCCCGCCTATGACGACATGATCCAGGCGGCATCTGGCATTGCTTCCATGATGTCGGAAGTGGATGGCGACCCGCGCCCTCGTTTTTTTCCGACCCTCATCGCGGACAAAACAACCGGCCTCTTCATGACCAACGCCATCCTCTCGGCCCTCTTCCATCGCGAGCGCACAGGTGAAGGCCAATATGTTGAAGTCCCCATGATGGAATCCATGGTGTCTTTTCTGCTGGCAGAGCATCTCTATGGTGAGGTCTATGACCCGCCAACCGGGCCCATCGGCTATGTCCGCGTCACGGCACCGGATCGAAAACCCTACAAAACCGCTGACGGTTATATCGCCATCCTCCCTTACTCAGATAAGCAATGGCGCGACTTCTTTACCCTTGGCGGAAAACCGGACCTCTTTGAAACAGACGAGCGGTTTGCCACCTATGAGAACCGTACCCGGAACATTCGCGCGCTCTACGCCATGGTGGAAGACGTCTCCGTCCAAAAGACCACAGCGGAATGGGAGAAAATTCTTTTCGCGAATGACATTCCCCATGCCCGGATGAATAGACTGGGCGACCTGCGCACAGACCCTCATCTTGAGGCTGTCGGACTCTTCGAGAAAAGAAACCATCCACACGAAGGCCCGTATTGGAGCCTCAAACATCCAGTGAAATATGAGGGAAGCCCCGCAAGCGTGCGCCGCGACGCACCGCTCTTGGGCGAGCATACAGAAGAGGTATTACAGGAAGCGGGCCTCTCCGACGCAGAGATCGCGAAACTGAGCGCTTAGGCCTTTGCGGCCGCGGCCGCTAACCGTTCTGCTTTGCCGCGCATCAGCTCTTCAAACGCAGGCCGTTCAATTGGCCTAGAGAGAAGGAAGCCCTGCAATTCATCGCACCCGATCGCCGTCATAAAGTCCGCTTGCGCGTCTGTCTCAACGCCTTCGGCCACAATTTTGAGGTCCAGCGATTTACCAATCGACACAATCTGCCGCGCCAGAATAGCGCTGGTGGCCTCCGCCACATTGGACACAAAACTCCGGTCAATCTTTAGCTCATGCGCGTGGAAGCGATGGAGATAGGAGAGCGACGAATACCCGGTGCCAAAGTCGTCAATCAGAATGTGAATGCCAGAATCCGCAAGGGTTTTGATCTGCGAGCTCGCCGACTCTTCATCCGTAATCATGGTGGACTCCGTCACTTCCACCTGCAGACATTTCGCGGGTACGTTGTATTTTTTGAGCGCGCCGAAAACATCCTCAAGCACGCATCCAGCCGCCAGATGCACAGCGGAGATATTCACAGACATAGGTCCCACATCAAGCCCAAGCTCTCGCCAGCGCGCAATGTCTGAAACAACCTGGTCAAGCACAACACGCCCAAGATCAATGACGAGACCGGTCTCCTCGGCAATAGGAATAAAAATACCGGGGGAGACGAGACCCTTTTCAGGATGCTTCCAGCGGGCAAGCGCTTCGCCTGCAACAGGTTCGCGTGTCTCCGCGTCAAACCGCGGCTGGTACATCACAAAGAGTTGGTTCGTCTCAATAGCGACGCGCAAATCACGTTCCATATCCATGCGTTCATGCACCGCACGCGACAATTCCTCGTCAAACAGATGGAAACACCCACGGCCTTGGTCTTTCGCCCGGTAGAGAGCAAGGTCTGCTTGCTGCATCAGGAGTTCCGGATCGCCCTTGTCCCAGGGATAGCGAGCAATCCCGATCGAGCACCCGACATTTGCAATCACACCGTCAATCTCGAAAGGAGCAGCAAGAGAGTCGATGATCTTTTGGGCAAGAACGGTCACGCCACGGGTTTTATCCAGATGACGCGCGATGATGGCGAACTCATCCCCTCCAATGCGCGCAACGGTGTCCGTTGTCCGCAAGAGCTTTCCGAGCCTCTTGGACGTCTCCACCAACAGCTTGTCGCCTATAGAATGCCCGCGCGTGTCATTGACCATCTTGAAATTGTCGAGGTCGAGCAACAGAAGCGCAAAGCCTTCATCTGTCCTATTGGAGACGGAAATCGCAAATTCCAACTGGGACAAAAGCTCTGTGCGGTTGGCGACACCTGTCAGCGGATCAGACGTTGCCTGTGTCCGCAGCTGTTGTTCAAGTTCTCGGCGCTCTGTGACATCAAGCAGGATCAGATAAGCGCAGGGCTCTCCCTCATAATCGATGATCAGTCCTTTGAGCAAAATCCACAAAGGGTTTCCGTCCGCACGTTTGAGCGCTAACTCGAAATTCTCGGTAACACCATGGGTCAGGAGTTGCTCTCGAACCTGATCATAGGTTTCTTTGTCGGCCATGAGGTCGGGCACGTTCAGCGTATCGGATGGCTTTCCTAGTTCATCCAACAAATCGACAGCACGCTGATTGACGTAGCGCAGTGTCTTGTCACTCGGACGCGTAATGACCACTGGGAACGGCGCACTTTCGATCAAAGAGCGAAACCGCATTTCTGAGCGTTGCAGTTCGTTGAGCGTTTCGACCTGATAGGTCGTGTCCTCAATCGAACCCGCAAACATCACCGGCGCACCATCCGCATCCAGTGAGACATGCCCGCGAGCGCGGATCCATCGCACTTCCCCATCAGGGCGCCGGATGCGGCATGCGAGGTCATAGTTCTCGCGGGAGTCCAGGTGCTGACGCACTTTGGTCGTTACTTCATCGCGGTCATCTTCATGAATGGCCGCCATGATACTATCGAATTTAGTGATGCCTTCTTCGACGCCGAGGACCGCGCAGGCATTGGGGGTCATGTAAAATGAGTCAGTCGGCAAGTTCCAGAACCACGCGCCGTAGCCCGCCTGACGCTCTGCAAGCTCAAGACCAGCTTTCGCAAACGCCACATCGTAAAAGACGTTCCCATCGGCCATTTGAGCAGCCGTAACCGTCGTCGCGCGGCCACGCCGCACGGCAGTCTTGGTCAGCTTTTTCCGGCGCGGTAAGCGTCGTCCCATAAAGATCCCTCACAGTTGCTGAGAGAATGCGCGCCGAACCCGTAAAAAAGCTTGAATCAGAAAAACGCTGCTAACCACATCGAAATATAGGGTTAATTTGAGGTTACCCCGCCCTAGGGGATAAAACCGCCCACATAAAAACAGGACAGAAAAAGGCACAAACAAGCCGATTTCCACCTATAGTGCCGAAAACGAGACTGCGGCTTACACAAAAAGCCGCTGCACGGGAGGCCACAATGACAGACACCACAATTTTCCCTGTGAGCGCAGAATGGGCCGGCAGAGCCCATATAGACGCGGCCGGATATCAGAGAATGTACGACGCCAGCATCGCCGACCCGGAAGGGTTTTGGCGCGAACAAGGCCAGCGCATCGACTGGATCAAGCCCTACACGAAAATCAAAGACGTCTCCTACGACAAAGACAATCTCCACGTGAGATGGTTTGAAGATGGAACTCTGAATGCCAGCGTGAACTGTATCGACCGTCACCTGGCGACCAAGGCTGAGCAGACCGCCATCGTCTGGGAAGGGGACGAACCCACTGACGATAAGAAGATCACCTACCGTGAATTGCACGAAGAGGTCTGTAAGTTTGCGAATGTCTTGAAAGCCCAAGGCATCAAAAAGGGCGACCGTGTTACCATCTACATGCCGATGATCGTCGAGACCGCCTATGCCATGCTCGCCTGCACACGCATCGGCGCCGTCCACTCCGTGGTCTTTGGTGGCTTTTCACCCGATGCTCTCGCTGGCCGCATCATTGATTGCGACTCCAACTGCGTCATCACCGCAGACGAAGGTGTGCGTGGCGGCCGAAAGGTGCCGTTGAAGGCAAACACCGACGAAGCCGTGGCCCAATGCCCTGGCGTTAAATCCGTGATTGTGGTGGAGCGCACCGCGTCCGGCGTGCCGATGAAGGATGGCAGAGATGTCTGGTATCACGAGGCAGCCGCATCGGTCAGCACCGACTGCCCGCCTGAAGAGATGAACGCGGAAGACCCGCTCTTCATTCTCTACACGTCAGGCTCAACGGGGAAACCCAAAGGCGTCATGCACACCACTGGCGGCTATATGGTCTATGCCGCCATCACCCACCAATATGTCTTCGACTATCATGATGGGGACATCTATTGGTGTACCGCCGACGTTGGCTGGGTGACCGGCCACAGCTACATCCTCTATGGACCGCTTGCCAATGGCGCAACGACGCTCATGTTTGAAGGCGTGCCGAACTATCCAGATGCCTCGCGCTTCTGGCAGGTCTGCGACAAGCACCAGGTGAACATCTTCTACACTGCCCCAACAGCCATTCGTGCCTTGATGGCCGAGGGAGAAGGGCCGGTGAAAGCAACCAGCCGGTCCTCCCTCAGGCTCCTGGGATCCGTCGGCGAACCCATCAATCCCGAAGCCTGGCTCTGGTATCACGACACCGTCGGCGACGGTCGCTCGCCCATTGTGGATACATGGTGGCAAACCGAGACAGGCGGCATTTTGATCACACCATTGCCAGGTGCCATTGACCAAAAACCTGGCTCCGCCACCAAGCCGTTCTTTGGCGTTCGTCCTGTCATTGTTGACAATGAGGGCAATGAACTTGCAGGTGCCGCGGAGGGCAATCTCTGCATTGCCGACAGCTGGCCGGGCCAGATGCGCACGGTTTATGGAGACCATGATCGGTTTGCCAGCACGTACTTCGTTCAGTTTCCAGGCATGTACTTCACTGGCGACGGGTGCCGACGGGACGAGGACGGCTACTACTGGATTACTGGCCGTGTTGATGATGTGCTGAATGTCTCCGGTCACCGCATGGGAACAGCTGAGGTTGAAAGCGCTCTGGTCGCGCACACGCTGGTGGCGGAAGCCGCAGTTGTCGGCTACCCCCACGACATCAAAGGGCAGGGCATCTATGCGTATGTCACTTTGAATGCGGGCGAAAACCCGACCGAGGAGCTTCGGAAAGAACTTGTCCAATGGGTGCGCAAAGAAATCGGCCCGATTGCCAGTCCGGATCTCATTCAGTGGGCACCGGGTCTTCCCAAGACGCGGTCCGGGAAAATTATGCGCCGCATCCTGCGCAAAATCGCTGAGAACGAATTCTCCAATCTAGGAGACACGTCCACTCTGGCAGACCCAGGCGTGGTCGATGATCTGATTGAGAACCGGCAAAACCGGTAAGTTCAACCTGGGCCAATGGCAGGCCTAATCGATGGCCCCGCAGCGAATACCGACACTGGTGGTGTCAGCTACACCGCCGCAGCTTCCCTCAATACTGGTGAAAAAGCTATAATTTGACCCAAAAATGGGGCAATCCAAACGTTCTGTTTTACCAATACTTCGAATCGGGACAATTTTGTTTTCAGCACCGGCCTCCGTCACTGACAAATTTGTATAGAGAGCAAGTTTTACTTTATTCATAGCCCAACACGGAGTTTTTACTTTTTTGAACCTAGGTTTCTGGCATCTTCGCCATCAAACGATAGCGGGCGTTCCTGCGGGGATCAGGTATGGATTTGAAAACAGAGGGCGCACAGACGCTCTTGGCGTACTGGAAGAGCCAGAAGGGTGACGGTCGTTTGCCCTCAACGGCTGATCTGGATCTAGTTGACCTCGCGCCCATCCTGTCGAACATGGTGATCTACGAGCACGATGGAAGCGACTTCACCGTGCGGTTCTTCGGAACCGAGATGGTACGGCGCCTGGGCGTCGATCTAACCGGGACAAAGACCTCTGCTTTCATAGACCAGCCGTTTGGCAAATTGATCATCGGCCATCTCATTCAGGTGATCGACGGCCCCACAATGCTTACTTCGGAATATCATTCTCAAACGAATGAAGGCCCAGTGCTGGAGATGGAGCAAATCATGCTGCCCTGGGCAAACGAGAAGGGTGAGGCTCAATGTGTCCTGTCACATGTCACCCGAACGTCTGGCGAAGATGCAACGCTCACCATGAAGCTGGAGGAAAGTTTCATAGGCCTTATCAATCTACAGACTGTCAGTCTCTAGCCGCGAACTCAGAGCCCCAACTACCACGCCGCCCACCACGCATATGGCGAACTTTTAGGCAAAAACCTTCATAGAGTGTACAGCACTCCTTCGATACATGCATGCCGACAAAAGCTTTTCTGCCCTAAAAGTCGCTGATGAGACCCTTATGCTCCCAATCCCCATATCGGGTGGGTTCAGGACCCTCTCGCCCAAGCAATTCGCGCGGCCGCGTTGCCTCTGGTTTCTCTTTGGCACGACGGGCAGCTGCTTCCGCAAGGGCGCGCTTTGCGGCTTCGCTTAACGGATTTTGACGTTTTTCGTCTGACATTGGTTCACACCTCAAAACACCCTCAACGACGGGCACCCACCAGCATTGAAGGCACCTAATTCACTCTACATATATGACGGTAGCTTTGAACGCCAACACGCTGCCCCGGAACCTGGTGAATAAAAGGGAACCTAACGAATGAACATGACAAAGACCGCAATCCTTCTCGCCGCCATGACGGCGCTCTTCATGGGGATTGGGTTCATGATCGGCGGGGAAGCAGGCGCTGCCATCGCATTTGTGATCGCCGCAGGCATGAACGTGTTCGCCTATTGGAACTCGGACAAAATGGTGTTGCGCATGCATGGCGCACGCGAAGTAACCGAAAGAGAGGCCCCAAACTACGTCCGCCTCGTGCAGCGCCTGGCCGAAAATGCCAACCTCCCTATGCCGCGCACCTATATTATTGAAACAGCCCAACCAAATGCTTTTGCAACTGGCCGCAATCCGGAAAACGCCGCCGTCGCTGCAACGACCGGCTTGCTCAACATGCTGACGCCAGAGGAGCTGGCAGGCGTCATGGCCCACGAGCTTGCGCACATCAAAAACCGCGACACGCTCACCATGACAGTCACCGCCACCCTCGCCGGTGCTATTTCCATGCTGGCGAACTTTGCGTTCTTCTTCGGCAATAACCGAAACAATGCGGGCGGGCTCATCGGCACACTCGGCATTATGATTCTAGCCCCCATGGCCGCAGCCCTGGTCCAGATGGCCATCAGCCGCACCCGCGAATATAGCGCCGATCAGTTAGGGGCAGAGATTTGCGGGCGTCCCATGTGGCTTGCATCCGCCCTGCAGCGCATCGAGAGTGGCGCGGCCCGCATCGACAATGAGGCGGCTGAGCGGAACCCGGCAACCGCGCACATGTTTATCATCAACCCGCTCCATGCGCACAAACGCGACAGCCTGTTCTCAACGCACCCCGCGACAACCAACCGTGTGGCAAAGCTGAAAGCAATGGCGGGAATGTCCCCTAAAGAGGGGCCCTGAGGCTAAGCGCTCGCGGGACTGGCGCCGGTCTCTGGCACCCACACTTCAACCCGTGCGCGCCCTTTCTTTTTCGCTTTATACATGGCCGCATCTGCATGCTCAACCAGAACATCTGCAACAGTGTCAGTCTCAATCTCTGCTATCCCTGCGCTGAAGCTGATGGAGATGGCATGGCCATGATCCAAGTCAAAGCGATCTGTCGCAACCCGCTGAAGTGCCCTCTCAATAACAACAACCGCTGACTCTGGGTCACAGGCCGGCATCAACACGCCAAACTCCTCACCACCAAGGCGCGCGCACATATCTTCTTTTCGCACAATCTTCTTCAGATGAGATGCCAACTGCTGCAGCACTTTGTCACCAGCTGCATGGCCATAAGTATCATTGACCTGCTTAAAGTGGTCGATGTCGATCATTGCAAGGGCCGCAACGCTATGATGGCGAGATACCGAGGCACATTGTCGATCAAGCGCATCATCAAAGGCACGACGATTCCATAGCTCCGTTAGCGGATCAATGAGCGCAAGTCGCTTGAGCAGCGCCATTGTATGGAGCTGTTCTTTTTCAAGAAGCACCTGCGCACGCAAATCAACCATGGTGGCACCAAACCTGCGCTTTTCGTCTGCTCCGTCGAGACGAAACGCCTTCAGTTGGATCGGGATAAGCGATCTATCGCGCGTCAGGATTTCAAACCGTCGGGGCTCACCCAACACGCCTTGCGTCTCACCATGCTTGTAATAATGCGCAACATATCCATCATGGAAATTCGCAACCTTCGGCGGTAACAAGAGAGATAAAGGCTGGCCGACAAGCTCCTCCACCCCATAGCCTGTGAGCGAAGCCGCAGCTGCATTTGCATACTCAATATGCATGTCAGCACTGAGCACCCACTGCGCGTCAAACGAGTGGTTGAACAAATCGCGAAATACGGATGTGTCGTGACCAGACATGGGCAGCACCTGATGCTCTATACTTGTTCAAGTCAGCCTATGGCATTTGTTTTAATTACACCTTGAGTCGATAGATCGTAAATCCATACTAAAAATTTGGGTTCTGGCAACTTTTCGCGTCACATCAGTCGAGCCACACCACAATTTGGCCAGCGGCCACGTCAGAGAAGACGCTGGTCTCCCAGGCGCGTCTATGCTCTAAGCACGAGCAGAAAACGGGACCCAGCATGGCATCCAACACACCAACCAGATCAAAACAAAACGGCCCATCAAAACAAGATGGTACGGGCGCCCGGCGTGCGGCGGCAGCGGTCCTCCAATCTGTATTGGATAAGGGTGATACGCTGGAAACGGCCCTCAATAGGGAACTTAGCGCTAAAGATCTGGCCAATCACCCAAGCGACCGGGCATTTGCCCGCGCAATCGCCACCACTGCGCTCAGGCGCCTTGGGCAGATCGATGCTGTCCTTGATTCCATGCTCGATAAAACGCTGCCGGAGCGTGCCGCCTTTGCCATGGCGCTCTTGCGCGGGGGGGCCGCTGAGCTGCTCTTTCTAGGGTCTGCCGCACATGCCGCTGTGAACTGTGCCGTTGAGCTGACCAATTCCAATCGACACACCCGGCCCTATCGCGGGTTGATGAATGCCATTCTGCGCCGGATTACCCGAGAGGGCGCGGACCTCATCAAGGCCCAAGAAGAAGCTGGCGAAGTCGGCATGGCCAACACCCCCTATTGGGCATGGGCGTCCTGGGAGGTGGCCTATGGCGCCGAGACCGCGGCAGCCATCGCCGATGCACATCTGGCCGAACCCCCGCTCGATCTTTCGGTGAAATCTGATCCAGAAGGCTGGGCAAAAACCTTAAGCGGAACACGCCTCCCAACAGGAAGCATTCGTCTCTCCCACCCAGGCCGAATTGAAGAACTGCCAGGGTATGGGAACGGCGAATGGTGGGTGCAGGACGCCGCCGCAGCTCTTCCCCACAAGCTTCTGGGCGATGTGACCGGCGAAGAGGTGCTTGATCTCTGCGCCGCACCTGGCGGCAAAACGCTGGCCCTTGCCGCCGCTGGCGCCAAGGTCACTGCGGTTGATCGCGCTGGTGGACGGTTGGAGCGCCTGAAAGAAAATCTCAAACGCACAAACCTCAGCGCCGATATCGTGAAAGCCGATCTGACAGATTGGGCCCCCGGCCGAAAGTGGAAAAAAATCCTCCTGGATGCACCCTGCTCAGCAACCGGCACGGCCAGACGCCATCCAGACGTTCTGCGCTCAAAGAAAGGCGAGGACATAGCAAGCCTCGCCCCTGTCCAGGCGACCTTGCTGGCCAAATCAGCTGAGTGGCTGGAGCCAGGCGGAACACTGATCTACTGCACCTGCTCCCTTGAGTCGCTGGAGGGCCCAGCCCAGGCTGCCCTCTTCCTCAAGAACAATCCAGCTTTCAAGCGGGTCCCGATCACACCTGAAGAAATCGGCGGCTTGTCAGGATGCATCACGCCAGCGGGTGATCTGCGCACCCTTCCCTGCCACCTGGGCGAGCAGGGGGGCATGGACGGATTCTATGCGGCCCGCTTTACCTTAAGCAGCTAAGGTTTTTGAATCTGCTTTTTCACCCAAACAAGACTCAGGTAGAAGTGTTCCCGTGCTTGTAGCCAAACATCATGGCGCTACTGGTCGCCCGCGCGACGACATTTCCATCTTGATCATTTAGGTGACCCTCCAAATAAGCGATTCTGCGTCCGAGTTGGGTGATCTTCCCCAATCCCACGATGCGACCCGGCAATGCTGGTTTCAGATAGTGAATGTGAAGATCAATCGTTCGCCCAAGAGTCTTACCTTCCGTCATAGCAAACGTGATCGGTCCTAATGTGTCATCCAGCATCGCAGCCAAAAAACCACCCTGGATATAACCCGTCGAATTCACAAACGCTGTCTTGCCATCAAATTCAACCTCGATTGTTCCTGCTCCCGTATCCAGCGCCAACAGTTTCCATCCGAGCAGCTTTGCCGCCGGTGGAGCCTCCAATCCATCAAAGAGAGTGCTTGCCATGATCTCGCTCCTAGACACTTCTGAGACAGAGAAACTCTCCCATGAGTCCTGACAACATCCCGTCAGGAGCCCCATACTCACCAAAGAGCCAAATCGCAAAACCTCGTTGAAAACCGTCCGTTGCACGACGCAAACTGACCTGATAAGCATCCTTCTATGGCTAATCCTGTGAAAATTTCTCCGTCAATCCTGGCCGCAGATTTCGCGCGTCTCGGCGAAGAGGTAAGCGCCATCTCAACCGCGGGCGCTGACTACATTCATATCGACGTAATGGACGGTCACTTCGTGCCAAACATCACCATCGGACCCGATGTTGTGAAGGCACTGAAGCCGCACTCTGACAAACCGTTTGATGTGCATCTGATGATCGCACCGGTTGATCCTTATGTGGATGCTTTCGCCGATGCAGGGGCCGACATTATTACATTCCACCCGGAAGCCGGCGCGCACGTTCACCGGACAGTGCAGATGATCAAGGCGCGGGGGCTGAAAGCCGGACTGTCTCTTAATCCTGCAACACCTGTCGGCGTGCTGGACGAAATTCTCGAAGACCTCGATCTGGTTCTGGTGATGAGTGTGAACCCCGGGTTTGGTGGCCAATCCTTCATCGAGAGCCAGCTCCTCAAGATTGAAACGATCCGTAAGCGGATTGAAGAGACGGGTAAACAGATCGAGCTGGAAGTAGACGGCGGAGTGAATTTTAACACAGCCCCAAAAGTCATCTCTGCAGGCGCCGACGTTCTTGTCGCTGGCACCGCAACCTTCAAGGGTGGTCCTTCCGCCTATGCTGAGAACATTGCGACACTTCGCAAGCGGCCGTAAGCGGCACGCCTCCTCAGACCAACGGGGCAGCGTCCCGACACAAGGCACGCGCTCATGACAGAGGCTGTGGGCGGAAAATCTCAAGGGTCACACCCTGTTCCCCGCAGGCAGGAACGACACATCCTCAACCCGGGCAACCGATTGAGCGACCTCACCCTTGCAGCACTCCGTCGCACAGCAGACCTGAGCCTGACGGCAATTTACAGCACCTGGCCCTATCGCCAGACACTGCGCGGGCCGATGCCCGATACCATCACCTATTATCCCAAGGACCTGCGGCCAGGACGCGTCGACAAAGCCGATGCCCTTTTTCAAGGTCGCTATGACCTGCCAGGCGGGCAGGTAAGAACAAATGGCCTTTCCCCGTTCGACGTTGAAGCGCCAAGCGAAACCTGGACCGAAGAGCTCCACGGATTTTCCTGGGTTCGGCACTTTTCCGCAGCCGGGGGCAATGCGGCCCGCGCCCACGCGCGCGGTCTTGTACAAAGCTGGATCACAACATCCGGACAATGGCACGACATTGGCTGGCGTCCTCATGTCATTGGAAGACGCCTGACATCCTGGGCGTCGAACGGTGCCCTGCTGATGGAAGAGTCAGACCTCATCTATCGCTCCACCCTGCTCCGCAACATGGCAAAGCAGGCGCGCCATCTGGCCCGGACAGTCATGTGGGCCCCCGCCGGTGAGCAACGTCTGACCGCCGCGATTGGTCTTGCCTTCTCAGGGCTCTGTCTTTCCGAAGGCGGCAAGCGTCTGCGCAAAGGCCTCGACCTGGTAGGTCAGGAACTCACTCAACAGATCTTGCCCGATGGGGGGCATATCAGCCGGAACCCTGCAGCGCAGCTCTCCATCCTGCTGGATCTTGTCTCACTCCGCGACGCACTCATCGCCCAGGGCCATGGCGTGCCCCAGCCCATCCGCAACGCCGTCGATCGCATGATGCCCATGCTGCGCTTCTTCAAACATGGCGATGGCAAGCTGGCGCTCTTCAATGGTGCAGACGAAGGGCCGGACGGCGCAGTAGAAGCAGCACTCTCAGAAGATGATGCGAAAGGCAAACCCTTCGGCTTTGCACCGCACTCAGGCTATCAGCGCATGTCCGCTGGCCCCACCTATGTCACGGTAGATACAGGGCCTCCACCGCCGGGAGCCTATTCTCATTCCGCCCATGCAGGCTGCCTCTCGTTTGAGATGAGTGTCGGACGCTGCAGGCTCGTTACCAATTGTGGCGCCACACGTATTCTGGGCGCTGACTGGCATGCGGCAAGCCGCGCAACGGCTGCCCACTCGACCCTTGTGCTGAACGACACCTCCTCCGCCCGCTTCACGCAAGGCGCGTTCTCCCGCATCCTATTGGGGTCACGCCTCATGGAGGGACCGGCCCGCGTCGAGAGCAGGCGCAACGAGAGCGACGAGGGGATTTGGCTCGATGCCGCCCATGATGGCTACAGGAAGCTCTTCGGCTTTGTTCATCGGCGACGACTGTTCCTGAGCGAAAGCGGAGAGGACCTGCGCGGCGAAGACAGCCTGACCCGCGCACCAGACGAGCCGCCAAAACTCATGGTGCCCTTCAAACAAGCCTCAGATGAGGGCGACCCGGCCGCCTTTGCCGTCCGCTTCCACCTGCACCCGGACGCCCGCGCCTCGCTCGCCCACGACAAATCAAACGTGCTCGTTCTACTGCCGAACGGGGATGGCTGGCAGTTCCGAGCCCGGGTCGAAAATGGAAAAAGCAGTATTACCCTGGAAGAGAGCGTCTATTTGGGCGCAGCGGACCGAACCCGGCGCAGCGAACAGATCGTTGTCACCGGGGAAGCCTTCCGTGATGAAGCCACCGTGCATTGGGCCTGGCGCCGCCTGTCAACCACAGGCAGTGCAAACAAAACCGAGGCGGAAGAACCAGAATTGCCCGCCCTGCCAGCCGAGCTCCCCGGCATTCCAGAAGAGGCCCCAGAGGCACAGGCTGACGCCGGGAATGAGGCACCTGAGCAATCTGGGCAACAGAAGCCGGAATAAGGCGTCTACACATCACCTCTCCCTTCCAGAGGCTCTGCTTTCGTGCTATCCGGCGCGGAGTTTAGGCCCCCTCTCTCATCTCAGGATCTACCGATGCCCGCCGATATCCAACCCATCCGTCGCGCCCTTCTTTCTGTTTCCGACAAAACAGGCCTTGTTGATTTTGCCCGTGCGCTGCACGAGGCCGGTGTCGCCCTGGTCTCCACGGGCGGCACATCAAAAGCCATTGCGGATGCTGGTATTCCGGTAAAAGACGTCTCAGACATCACCAACTTCCCGGAAATGATGGATGGCCGGGTAAAAACCCTCCACCCAATGGTTCACGGCGGCCTGCTCGCGGTCCGCGACGACGAAGGCCATCTGGCCTCCATGGACGAGCACGGCATCGGCCCCATCGATCTGCTGGCGGTCAATCTCTACCCGTTTGAGGAAACCGTCGCCTTGGGTGCTGACTACGACACCTGCGTAGAAAATATCGATATTGGCGGTCCTGCCATGATCCGGGCAGCCTCCAAGAACCACGCCTATGTGAACGTCATTGTCGATGTTGCCGACTATGACCGGGTCATTTCCGAGATTCAGGAGAAGAAGGGCACGAGCCTCAACACCCGGAAAACGCTCGCACAAAAAGCATATGCCCGCACCGCTGCCTATGACGCAGCCATCTCCAACTGGTTTGCGGCCGAAATCGAAGAAAGTGCACCGGCCTACCGCGCGACCGGCGGCACACTGAAGCAGACGCTGCGCTATGGCGAAAACCCACACCAGGCTGCAAGCTTTTATGTGACCGGTGAAAACCGCCCGGGCGTCGCAACCGCCACGCAGCTACAGGGCAAGGAGCTTTCCTACAACAACATCAATGACACCGACGCTGCTTTTGAACTGGTCGGCGAATTTGACCCAAAACTCGCGCCCGCCGTTGCCATCATCAAACATGCAAACCCATGTGGCGTGGCAACGTCTGGCAGTCTCGCAGACGCCTATCGCAAGGCACTCGCCTGTGACCCGGTCTCTGCCTTTGGCGGCATCATTGCATTGAACCAGACATTGGACGGTGAGACAGCTGAAGAGATCGCCAAGATCTTCACCGAGGTCATCATCGCGCCAGACGCAGATGAAAACGCCCGCAAGATTATCGCCGGGAAAAAGAACCTGCGGCTTCTCACAACCGGCGGTCTGCCGGACGCGCGCGCTCCAGGCCTCTTTGTGAAAACCGTCGCCGGGGGCTTCCTCGCACAGACCCGCGACAACGGCGTGATTGATGATCTGGAACTGAAAGTTGTCACCAAGCGCGCCCCAAGCGATCAAGAGCTTGCTGATCTCAAATTCGCTTTCCGGGTCTGTAAGCACGTGAAGTCAAACGCCATCATCTATGTAAAAGACGGCGCGACCGTCGGCATCGGCGCAGGCCAGATGAGCCGCGTGGACAGTGCCCGCATCGCAGCCCGCAAGGCGGAAGATGCCGCTGAAGCAGCCGGTCTTGCTGAGCCGCTTACCAAAGGCTCTGCGGTCGCCTCTGATGCGTTCTTCCCTTTCGCAGACGGACTTCTATCAGCTGCGGAAGCAGGTGCGACCTGCGTCATTCAGCCCGGCGGCTCCATACGCGATGACGAAGTGATTGCAGCGGCAGACGAAAAAGGTCTCGCCATGGTCATGACTGGCATGCGCCACTTCCGCCACTAAAAATCTAGAAGGGTGAGTGCTATGGACAATGTCGGGCACACCCATCGGATTGTGGTGAAGGCACAAATCTGGAGGGACGGCCGCCTACTCATCATTAAGCGTGCCCCAGATTCTGACCCTTATCCAGGTCTCTGGGATGTCCCTGGTGGAAGCGTCCACAAAGGCGAAACCATCGACCAGGGCCTAAGGCGCGAGACTTCTGAGGAAGTTGACCTGGCCCTTTCACACATTCGTCCCCTGACAAGCTGGTCTACAGGACAACAGGAAAGCCTGGTGATTGGTCTCTCTTATCTCGCCACCTCCGAAACAGACACGGTCACTCTGTCAGATGAACACACGGACTTTGAGTGGGCCGACCCAGCAAGCATCGGCGACTATGATTTTCCGCCCAACCTTGAGAAAGAAATCAAATGGGTCATCGCCAAAGGCTGGCATCGCTTCTTAAAGGTCTAGTCTCGCCGGTCTTCCGCTGCGAGTGCTGCGCGCTCTTCCTTGACGAAGAGCATCAGCGCCATCCCGCCGACCAGCAAGATAAGAACAGAGCCAAAACCAACCCGCTGGCTTTCCGACAGCGCCGTCGCGACGCCCACAAGCAGCGGACCGAGAAACGCCGTCGCGGTTCCAGACAAAGCGTAGAGCCCAAAAAATTCCGACATCTTTTCAGGCGGCGCAATCCGCGCAAGCATGGTGCGGCTGTTCGCATAGGCAGCGGTGATAAAGATCGCGATCAGGATCACCACACTCACATAGGCTATTTCAGGAATCGTGGCGAAAAAGGGCAAAGACCAAATCGGTTCCGCCGAAGCCGCGTCATAGGGCACGAAGAAAATTTCATTAGGGGTCATAGAAACCGCCAACAAAAGACCGAGAGAAGTGCCCCCAATGGAGATGAGGATCGCATTCCGCGAACCAAACGTATTGTCGAGCCATCCGCCAAACAAACCGCCAGCCACAGCAAAGACTGAGAGGACAACGCCGTAGATCGTGAGCGTGAGTGGGCCCCACTGAAAGACACCCGCCGCATAAACCCCGCCAAAGATCAGCACAGCCGTCTTGCCGTCATTGTAAAACATGCGGGCAAAGAGATAGAGCGCCACATTCCGGTAGTGCTTCAAGCCTTTGACCGTGCGCACAACCGACCGCAACCCATTGCGCACCGCATCTTTTGCGTTCGCCCCGCTCGGCGCTGAATCCGGCGTAAAGAGAATAAGCGGCAGAGAAAACAATACCATCCAGACCGCTACAATCGGCCCGGAGATTCGACTGTTTTCATAAGCCGAAACATCAAGGCCGAACATCGCAACCGACGGTACGAAACTCCAGTCCACAACGCCGGGCAACATAAACGCGATCAACATAAAAATGAGGATGAGGAGCGATCCCAAATTCCCAAGCGCCAGGCCAAGGCCCGAAAGACCCGCAACCTTCTTGTGCGGCGCTACATAGGGAAGCATCGAGTTATGGAAGACGGCGGAAAACTCAAATGCGACATTCGCGATGATGACAACCAGCGCCGCACCCAAAATGCCAATACCGCCATCCATCGGCAGCGCAAACCACATGGAAAAAGTGGCAAACGCCATGATCACAACAAAGGAGACGATCCAGGGCTTGCGGCGCCCACCACTATCGGCAATCGCACCGAGCAAAGGTCCGAGCAACGCGATGACAAAGCCGCCAATGGCATTGATATTGCCCCAGATCGCCTGGCCACGAACAGGGTCGCCCACCACATGGGTAGAAAAATAGGGGGCAAAAATGTAGATCGTGATGAGAATGACATATGGGTTGCGCGCCCATTCAAATGTCGCCCAGGAGATCTGGCCTCTGGCGTCGGCCGGTTCACTGCCCACAGCTGAGAGAAGCTGCGCACCTGCTTCGCCCGGCACCTGCACGCGCACTGGTTCATCCTGTCTGTCACTCAATAGCCGCTCCCCCGTTTTAAAGCATTTGCAGGTGAAGCGTTGCCGGTTCACCGTCCGGAAATGCGACAACGAAAATGCTTGAGTGGCTCCACATACAACGAAGCCGCTCTAGCGAGAGCATGAGCGAGGCGGGCACCAGATGCAAACACAGTGTTAGGCAGCCGTGCGTTCTTCACGGACCGGCAAGAGCAAAACAAAGCCCACCAGCAGAAAAGCCACAACAACAAAAAGACCCGCACGCTGACTGTTTGCTGCCGCCGTTGCCAACGCGATCACAAAGGGAGCAACAAAACTTGTCGCCTTTCCAGAGAGGGCATAGAGCCCAAAAAATTCCGTCATCATCTCATTTGGTGCCAGTCGCGCCATGAACGTGCGGCTGGCAGCCTGCGCGGGGCCGCCACTGATCCCGATCAGAATGCCCGCCGCCATGTAAACCTGCTCGCCCACACTCGTGAAAGGACCGGCACCTGGTACAGGCGGCGGGACGGAAAAGAAGAAAAAAATTGTGTCAGCCGTGATGGAGACGGACGCCAGCGTTCCAAGCACAAGCCCCGCGACCGCAACAAGAATAGTCCGCTTCGAACCAAACCGGTCGTCCATCCATCCGCCGAGAAATGCGCCAAGCGCCGCAAAGATGGAGAGCACGATACCGAAAATGCCCAGCGTCTGAATTTCCCAGCCAAAGGTGCCTGCCGCGTAAATCCCACCAAAGGCAAATATGGCGGACAGGCCGTCATAATAGGTCATGCGTGCCACAAGAAAGAGGCCGATATTTTTATACGAACGAAGCTTCAAGAAAGTCGCTTTGAGTTGCACAAGCCCTGCACGAATGGCCGCACGTGCCTTGATGGGCGTCCGTGGGGTGTCCGGTGTCAGAAGAAAGATCGGCAGAGAAAAAAGCGTGTACCAGAGCGCAGCAAGCGGTCCGGTGAACCGTTCAGCCTCCCGCATTACAGGATCAAGTCCGAAAAGCGGTTCAATGCCAATCATGGTGACACCGCTTTCAGCATCGGCCACCAGGAACATGAGCACGAAGAACAAAGCAGCGAGGCCCCCGACATAGCCGATACCCCAACCAAAGCCTGAGAGCGCACCCATACGCTTTTCCGGAACCAGCGTCGGCAACATCGCATTGTAGAAGACAAGCGCAAACTCCATGCCAAGCGCCGCACATACAACCGCCGCCATCACAAAAGCAGGACCGTCCGGGGCGCCGGGAAGCGCCGTCCACAAAAGCACCGAACCAACAACAAAGATGACCGAAAAAAAGCCGAGCCAGGGCTTCCGCGAGCCCGTTTGATCAGCCACCGCCCCAAGGAGCGGAGACCCGATGGCAATCGCTAGGCCAGCGATAGACTGTGTATAGCCCCACAGCACCTGGCCCTGGACAGGGTCGCCGACAAACCCGGCGGCGAAATAGGGGGCGAAAATAAAGGTGGTGATCAGTGTGAAATATGGCTGATTGGCCCAATCAAAAAAGGCCCAGCTGAACTGCCCCGCCCGCGACGCCACTGGTCCCCCAACGGCATTGCGTTCGGCGCTCCGCTCTCCGACCAATTCTGTCCCCAAAACTGTCACCGCCCCTCACACATATTTGTTGCGGGGACTTTACTTAAGACCCGTGACAAACGATATGCTTATGCAAACAAATTCGAACAAACATCGGGGCAGGCATGGAAATTCTACTATCAGCCGACGGCGCAGAGGCACTGGGAACACGGTTTTCCACGATTGAAGGCATTACGCCTGTGCTGTTCCAGCGTGATGGGTCGCTTACCCGCGACGGTGTTGCCGTCACTCGCGACGAGGTCAGCCCGAAGGGTGCCTGGCTAAGCCTTGATGTTCTGATCACCAAGCGGGTGTTTGACTATGTTGATCATCTTCTGAATCTACCATCCCTTGAATGGATACAGTCGACAGCGGCGGGTTTCGACAATCCCCTCTTCGTCGAAATGGCAAAGAAGGGCATCCGGCTGACTAACTCAGATGCGCAATCCATCGCGATCGCAGAGTTCGTTCTGGGCTCGGTCCTTGTGGAATTTCAAAACCCCACTGCCCGTCTTCAAAATCAGTCAGACAAAAAGTGGAAAGGGGTCAACTTTCGCGAAATCGCCGGCACCACCTGGATGATTGTCGGCATCGGGAATATCGGCAACGAGACCGCAAAACGCGCCCGCGCCTTTGATGCCCATATTATAGGTGTCAAACGAACCGGCGAAAGCCTCGAGGCCCACGAAACCATCCGACCCGCCGATATGAAAGCGCGACTGCCCGAATGCGACGTGGTGGTCTTCACAAGTCCACTGAACAACGAAACCCACCATATGGGGAATGCCGACTTCTTTGCGTCCATGAAAGAAGGCGCAACCTTCGTCAATATTGGACGCGGCGGCCTGGTGCACGAGGCTGAATTGCTTGCAGCACTCGACAAGGGAAGGCCAGGCGTTGCAATTCTCGATGTATTCGAAACCGAGCCCCTACCGGAGGAAAGCCCGCTTTGGAAGCACCCGAATGTTCGGGTGACACCGCACTCATCACCTAAGTCAAATGGCACGCCGGTGAGAGCACAAGAGCTCTTCCTGGAAAACCTTCGCGCCTTCCTGAAAGCAGAGCCGCTTCGCAACGAAGTGCCTGCCGCAACGATTATTGGATCGGCGGCTTAAGTGTGCCTTCGAGCCTTGCTTTAAGGTAGCCGCGACGCTCAGTGACGAACTGACGAAATGCACTCACCCGCGCCGTCGCACGCAAATCTCTGTGTGACAACAACCAAACATCCATGCGCGGGGACGGGTCTGTCAGTCGAACAAACTCGGGAACCGCGTCACCTGCAAAACAGGGCATAAGGCCAATGCCGAAACCCGCCTTCACCGCTTCAACCTGCATGGGCACATGATCGAACCGGCCAACTGTGGGCAGATGAGGGAATGCGCTCGATCCCACCCAGCGCGTCCGATGTGGAGCATCTCCATAGCCGACCCAGCGCGCCGTTTGGCTCGTCTCCAGGGGACCATGTTCTTCCAGGTAGGCTTCCGTGCCATAGGCAGCTTCGTGAAAGGTGCCCAATTGCCGTCCAATAAGGTGCTCCGGCGGATTGTTAGTGAATCGAATGGCGACATCTGCTTCCCGTTTGGAAAGATCAAAAGTGCTCCAGCTCTCATTCACTTCCAGATCGATCGACGGATAAGCCTCCATAAACTCAAACAGGATCGGTCCCATCAGGTACATGGCAAACATGTCCGGCAGCGTAACCATAAGCGGACCTGCCAGCTCCCTATCGGCACCTCGCACCTGACGCTCAACGCCGAGAAGGTTGTTTTCCATCGATTGCGCCACAGGCAGAAGCGCGACTCCTGCCGGTGTCAGCTCAAATCCATCGCTGCGACGCTCAAACAGGCGCGTGTCAAAATCCGATTCCAGAGATTCAATCCGTCGAGAGATCGTCGTATGGCTCACCCGAAGGACTTTCGCCGCGGCGCGCATGGACCCCGCATCCGCGGCCGCCAGAAATAGTCGTAAATCGTCCCAGTTCATAAGGCCCGTTTCTTTGCCTGGCTGGACACACAGGTCCGCGTTCAATCCTCACGCATCTGGACATAGGCACCGCCAAAGACCATGCAAGAGGCTTGCAAACAAAAAGTGACCTTGAATTGGTTGGGTGACAGCGTCTTAAGTGGCCCTTTGCGCAGGATGGGGACGCACCCAAGCTAAAGATGTTTCTGATGCTCTGTCACAAGAGCCCTCCCCGCCTCGTCATAAAAGCAAGGCGGCTGAACCCGCAGAAAAAAGGAACTCTAAAAATGGCCAAAATCGCGCTCAGCATCATTGCCGCATTTTACGGGGTGAATGCCCTCATCATGTGGTTTGCGCCTATCTACTGGTACGAGACCACGCCGGGCGTTGCCATGATGGGCCCGTTCAATCTGCATTTTGTGCGCGACATCGCCCTCATCTATCTTCTGGCCGCTGGCGCCTTTGCCTGGTCGGTAAAAAACAACACGCCCCAGGTGGCCATCACCGCCGCCGTGTGGCCGGGCCTCCACGGTCTGTTCCACATTCAAATTTGGATAGCCCGCGGCGTGCCACTGGATGAAATCGCCTTGGTCAACCTGGTCGGCATTCAGATTCCTGCCTGGGCTGGCCTCTATTTCGCCACCCAACTCTCATCTGCAAAGGAGTAACCCATGATCCGCTGGCTTCTACATCTCGGCATCAGGTCCGTGGAGCGCAAAACCAATTATGACGCGCGCTACATGCATGACGTAGTCGATACGTCGACATCCGCCGGGTTGAAGCTGTCGCTGCTTCCCCTCCTCTCCCAACACCGGGAAGATGCGCCCAAACCTCTTTGGTTCGGTGCAGGTTTCGCGTCTGTTCTGGAAGGCGATTGCGGGCCTTGCGTTCAATTGATGGTGGATCAGGGGATATCTGAAGGTGTGGACCCGGACCTGCTGCGCGCGATACTCGCCCGCGATTTCGATACAATGGGCGAAGAAGCCGCTCTCGGGTTTCGTTTTGCAGAGGCCGTGATCGCCGGCGACACGGATAGCGAAGCCTATCGGATTGAGATTGAACATCGCTACGGCAAACGCGCCATGATCGCGCTTGCGTACGCCACAGCCTTCTGCCGCACCTACCCCGTTCTAAAACGGGGCCTGGGGCATGGCTTGGCCTGTCAGAAGATCAAAGTCGGCGATCAACTGGAGACCGTGATAAGAAAGGCTGCATGAACGACACAGCGACTGCCACGTTTGAACAGGAACGCGGTCGACTGACTTCTCTGGCCTACCGGATGCTGGGGGAGCGGGCGGCCGCCGAAGACGTAGTGCAAAACGCCTGGCTGCGCTGGGCAGGCACTGACGAAACAGAAATCAAAATTCCTGCGGCCTGGCTCACCACCGTTACGACCCGCTTGGCAATTGATGCGCTCAAGAGCGCCCGCCACAAGCGGGAAGTCTATGCGGGCATCTGGTTGCCCGAACCCATTCTGTCAGACACAGAAAATCCACAGACCTCGCCGGAAGACGCACTTGCACAAGCACAAGACGTGCAGCTGGCTCTTCTATGGGCCATGGAACGTTTAGCGCCGGAAGAAAGAGCCGCCTTCATTCTGAGGGAAGCCTTTGATAGCGACTATGGCGACATCGCCGCGACACTCGATAAGACCGAAGCCGCCTGCAGACAGTTGGTCGCCCGGGCCAAAAAGAGGGTTAGCGAAGAAAGTCCACGCTTTGACGCCTCGGTTGCAGAAGTCGGCGACCTTCTTTCCCGTTTCATGGAGGCCGCCCAAACACATAACAAACAGGAAATTCTCTCGCTCTTAGCGCCCAACGCCCTGGCCCTCTCAGATGGGGGCGGTAAAGTACGCGCGGCCTACCGCCCCCTTGAGGGGCCCGACGACATTGCTGGTGTCTTTACCGCACTGCTTCAGAAAAACGCTGAGGTCATAAAACCACGGCTGGTTTATGCGAACGGCCGCCCCGCCATCGCGTCCCTTCAGCAGGACGAGACATCAGACATTGTCATCAGCCTAGTGCCCGATCACGAGGGGCTTGTGCGCTGGATCTATGTCATGCGCAATCCGGACAAGCTCACACGAGCCACCCAGGACCTGCAGTCTATCGCCTGACAAGCACATTCGTGCGGGCTTCGGCCATGAAAATGAAATTGGCATGCAGGAAAAGAGTGAGCCCAAACATCTCCATCGCTTCCTCAATGCTTGTTGCAATCACCTGAAAGAGGTGTCCTTCTCCATAGCGATATTCCAAGAGGGCATCGAGCGGTTCCATTCCCAACGCCCCGCCAACATAGATGGCCCCCGAGATCACAAACAGGATTGCAATATGTCTTGGCAGGTCGAATAGGAACGGCACGAGAAGCGCAACAAACACCGCCACAAAGGCCGCACCAAAAAACACCCACGGATTATAGAAAATGCCCGTCAATCCAAAATGCTCGCGCAGTGGCACATCGACCGTCTCATGAAAGCCAACTGTTTCATCGATAGAAAGGAAAAAAAACACCACCGAAATAAAGACCCAGCTGTATGAAATGAGCCCGTCGCGAACACGGTCTTTGTGCCAGTTCACTGCCGCGCAAGCCGCAATCAGAACCATCAGCGCACTGGAATACCAGGCCCCAAGATTACGTTCTGCATCAAGGGCGAAGTGTCGGAGATCCTCAAAGACTGTGTCTGTCCCCACCTGAAAAATAAACACTTCCCGCAAAAGGCCCAAAACGACAACAGCGGTGGTTGCCAGATAGACATAGCGGACAATATCGCTGGGGATCACAATCGAAACCCCGCGCCGCCGCGAATAGGCCTGCACAAAACTCATACCCAAACTCCCGTGGACCAGCCACCCTGCAGCCGGTCTCATCGAAATAAATCGCCCACAAGGCGACTGCTTGAGGCGATTACCTGCATCCGCCGTGCCAACGGCACTACGGTTCAAGAGCCGTCCCCTTGAGGTGTTTGGAACGCACCTGTCCCAAAACAGGACAGGTGCCTGAAATCATCTGCGCCATCGTGGGATTAACGCGACCTTGACGTCCGATCTCTAAGAAAAACAGACGGCATAAAACTTGCGGAACCCAAGGAAACTTTGCCGATAGATAATCTGCTGATCAAGGATGCGCGGTCATGAAACAAAAGATCATCGAAAACCTGAGCCAGGAAATAGCAAACACTTGGGGGCAGGAGACAGCACATTTGCGCCACACGCTGCCACAGAACAGCCTGTTCTCAGATGATGTCCTTGCAGGCCTCATTGAGCGCATGCCTCAGGCGATCAGTCCGATCAACACCATGGCGGGGTCGGGCCATGACGTATCCAGTTGGGCGTATTGTGACCGGAGCGGCCTGTCCGGCCATGAGGTTCTTGAAGCCATCAAACGCGGCCGCCTTTGGATCAACATGCAGAAGCTTGAAGAACATGACAGTCGCTTCGAGTCATTGCTGGAAGAGATGTATGCAGAGCTGCAGGCATCCATCCCGGGCTTCAAGCCACACCGAAAATCGCTCGGAATACTGATCTCCTCTCCAGGCGCTCAGGTTTTCTATCACGCTGACGTCCCAGGTCAGTCGCTCTGGCAGGTGCGCGGCGAAAAACAGATTCACATATACCCGCCAAATGAACCGTTCCTCCGTCCGGTAGATCTCGAAAACGTCATTCGTGGCGTCACCGAGGAAGAAATTCGCTACGACCCCACTTACGACGCCCACGCGGAAATCTACGACCTGAAAGCCGGCGACATGTTGCCTTGGGCCCTTAACGGACCACATCGCGTCACAAACGGAAATTGCCTGAACGTATCCGTCACAACGGAACACTGGACAGCACCCATTCGCCGCTCCTACGCGATGAATTATGGCAATGGTGTTTTGCGCAGTGAACTGGGCTGGACGCCCAGGTCGCGCGCCATCAGCGGGCCCGCTTTTTGGGCAAAAGTTGCACTCACAGCATTCTGGCGCAAGTCGGGCATGCAGAAGAAGCAGTCCTTTAAACGGATCATGCAATACCGGGTGAACCCGAACGCACCGGAAGGCATCAGCCCCATATCCATGGGCGCAGCGGAGTAAGGCTCAAAATGAGCGAGGCAGTTGAGACCATCGAAGTACCTGAAAGGCTGCTGAGCATTGCCTGGCTGCGCAGCACCCTGCGTGCGCGCATTGGTTCAGACGAAGAATCACAACAATCCGCTTTTGCAGCCTTGAAGGTTCTGATCATTCGCTGCGTCGGGGCAGCCCTGGCCTATGCAAGTCAGGTTCTGCTTGCCCGTGTACTGGGACAGACCGACTACGGCATCTTTGCACTCGTCTGGGTCTGGATACTCGTTCTTGGGCATTTGTCACCGTTGGGCTTCGCACAGGCTGTCTGCCGGTTTGCCCCACATTATGAAGCACGCGACGAAAAGGACCTTCTGAGAGGCTTCCTTCAGACCGGTGCACTGTTTGTCGCCGGGGCGTCTTTGGCGATTGCTGCGTTGGGCGGCGTTGTCTTGTGGTTCTCTGGTGCCTACATCGAAACAGTATACGTCCTGCCATTCGCAATTGCTCTCATCGTTTTTCCACTATTTGCGCTTCAGGACTATGTAGAGAATATCGCGCGTGCCTTTAACTGGACAGTCATAGCGATCACGCCACCTTTCATCATTCGCCATGGCCTGATTGGGTCGGGCGTTCTGGGCGCCTATCTATTGGGAATGCCTGTCTCCGCGAGTTTCGCGATAGGGATCGCTCTCGTCGCAACGCTCGTCAGCTTGCTTGTTCAAACCGGCTTCGTTTGGATCCGGCTGCAAAAAATCGTCTCAGCGGGCCCGCGCAAGAAGCGCATGGGCGAATGGTTAAAAACATCCATGCCGCTTGTTTTTGTGGACGGCACGCTCATCCTCTTTTCAAATGCGGACATCCTGATCCTCAGCCTGTTTGTCGAGCCAGCAACCATCGCTCTCTATTTTGCAGCGTCTCGCATTTTACAGCTCGTGGCCTTTGTACAATATGCCGCCACTGCAGCGACCGCACAGCGCTTCACTGCACTGAACGCACTAGGAGATGCGAATGCTCTGAACCTGCTTGCGCGGACCACAACACGCCTCACCTTGATCGCATCTGTTGGAGCCGCCTTTGTGATCTATCTCGCTGCCCCTTTCCTGCTAGACTTGTTTGGCGAAGGGTTCGATGGAGCAATGCCGGTGCTTGCGATCCTAATGGTCGGCCTCATTGCACAGGCCTTTGCAGGGCCTGGCGAGGACTTACTGAACATGTTGGGCGAAGAACGCGCTTGTGCCACGACCTGCGTCGCTGCGCTCATCCTCAACATCGCGCTGAACTTCGCGCTCATCCCTACACTCGGTATGGCTGGTGCTGCAATCGCAACAGCTGCATCTGTCGCCACCCGCAGTCTCATTCTGACCTGTCTGGTGAAGCGAAGACTTGGTCTTAACATCGCTTTCTGGCTCCCCACCCGCAAACCCGCCCATGGGCCCGCATCATGAACATGGCAATGACACCAAAAGCCTTCACCCAAGATGCAGCATCGGGAACGGACGTCACGACGACTAGTGTCCTGGACGCAGCCGGTCTGCTCGCCCTTGGACCTGAGTGGGAAGAGCTGGTTGAGCACGCACTTGAGGAAAACGCTTACTACTCCAGGCGCTATAGCAAGGCCCTTCTCAGTCACATTGAGAAACGGCCACTCAAAGCGATCACGGTCTGGAAAGGCGAAACCCTTATCGCCCTCCTGCCTTTCGTGAGCGACCGACTGCACTGGGGCGGGCTCACCTCGCTCAACAAGGCCTGGACAACAGACTATACCACCACCTCTATCCCACTCATTGATGGGCGATGGATGGATGAGGCCGTTTGCGCCCTGCTCGATGCGATGGGAGCAACATGTACCGGCGGCGATGCCTGGCTTCTCCCCAATATGAGCCTGGAGGGTCCCGTCAATAGGGCGCTGAAAACCGAAATGTCAAAGCGGGGCTTGCCGTCACAAACCTTCGATCCGTTTGAGCGCGCGGTCCTGACCAAACGGGGCAGCTTCGAAGATCACATGAAAGAACATGTGTCGAAAAAGCGTCGAAAGGATCTGCGACGAAACCGCAAGCGTCTGGACGACTTGGGAGAAGTTACCTGGACGGCCCATGACAGTGGACCGGAACTCGACGAAGCCATCGACGCCTTTCTGAAGATCGAGGCATCAGGTTGGAAAGGGGAAAGAGGCACGGCACTTGATTGCACAGACGCCACCCGCGCTTTCGCAAAAGAGGCTTTCGGAGACAGGGGTGGCAAAGGCATCACCCGCGCAGATGTGTTGCGCCTTGATGGAAACCCTGTCGCAATCAATCTGACCCTCGTGACAGGCAACACTGGCTTCACTGTCAAATGCGCCTATGACGCCGCCTATAGGGGCCAGAGCGTCGGCCTGTTGCTGGAAGAAGAAATGATCCGCAGCGTGCTGGAGGACGATTGGATCGGTCGCCTCGACTCTTCTGCAGTGTCCGGCCACCTTATTACCTCGTTCTGGAACGACACCATCAAGATTGGTGACATCCTGATCGATACCAGGGTAAGCGCGGCATCTGCGCGGTTTGGTGCTCTGTCTTTGCTGGAAAAACTCCGCCGATCTTTAAGAACGACAGCAAAAGGCCTGTTCAATCGGCTGCGGAGCTAAAGCAAGCCACCTATTGCGAACGCCGAAAATCCTGCGCCTCATCTTCCAACCAGGCAACAAACTGCGTGACCGCGGGATCTTCTGCCCCCGATGATCGCACCGCCCAACAATAAGGCACCGCAGAAAGTTTTGGTTCAGAGAGCGGCGCAACCAGTCGGCCTTGCGCAAGATCTTCTTCAATTAGCGGCAAAGGTCCAAGAGCAAAGCCGAGCCCGTCTGTGGCCGCCTGGAGCGCCAGATAAAAATGATCAAACCGCCGAAGTGCGGTGTCATCGCTGACACCCCTTTCTCCGGCTGCTGCAAACCAACGATCCCAGGACCCTTCCCGCGTATCGGCAACCAAAAGCGGGAGAGGTTTTAAGTCAGCCGGATTACGGATTGGATTCGCTTCGGCAAAGGCCGGACTGCACACCGGCAACTCGTCCTCAGTAAAAATGATCCCGGTTCGAAATTCCTGGGTCGCAAGAGCACTTTTGCGGCGCACGGCAATATCGAAATGCCCAGGTGCGATCCGCTCCAACGGTTGGTCGGAGGTAACGAGCCGCAACTCAATCTGCGGATGGGTAAACTGGAACTTTGAAAGACGGGGCAACAGCCATCTCATTGCAAAAGTTGGCAGAATATTGAGCGTGAGAACTCGGGTTGTATTGGTGTTCGCCCGCAGAACCCGAGCAGCTGCAGCAATGTCGCCGAACGCGCTGCTCACCCTATCTGCAAATCGACGCCCCGCACCTGTGAGCACCACCCTCCTCCCGACGCGGTCAAAGAGAGCCAGACCCGCCCAGTCTTCCAACAGCTTCACTTGTCGACTAACAGCGCCATGGGTCACGCATAACTCATCTGCAGCGCGAGAAAACGAGCCATGGCGCGCAGCTGCTTCGAAACTGCGAAGAGCAGTAAGCGGCGGGAGAGCTTGGAATGACACCTCAGACATATGTGATATTAACTCACATATGTAACGCGGAAAAGTGGTTTTGAAAATACTGAGAAAAGGCAGATAAGGAGGCTATGACAAACGGGACAAACCACAAAGCTCACAAGGACGCCCCATGGTCAGTGTCGGACTAACAGCCCTTATCGCCCTCACTGTTATCGCAACAGCCACTTTGTCTGGCATTTTTGGGATGGTCGGCGGCATCGTTTTGATGGGGATGTTTTTGGTCATCTTGCCGGTGGGGTCCGCCATGATGCTGCATGGGACCACACAGGCGGTCTCCAACGGCTACCGCGCTTTCCTCACCCGCGATCACATCGTCTGGCAGGTCTTGGGTCTCTATGTCATCGGAGCAGTTCTGTCACTTGCCGCCTTGAGCGCGATTTCATTCGTGCCCGACAAAGCGCTCGTTTTTATCGGCGTGGGCACTGTGCCCTTCGCCGCGGCAGCGCTTCCCATGCGCTTCGCACTCGACATCACAAGGCCCGGCATGCCGATTGTGTGTGGTTTCATCATTACACTGATTAATCTCATCGCAGGCGTTGCCGGACCCTTGCTTGACGCCTTTTTTGTGAAATCAGATCTCACCCGTCATCAGGTCGTCGCCACCAAAGCCATAACGCAGACCCTCAGTCATCTGCTGAAACTGGTATATTTCGGTGTGCTTGTGAGACAGGTCACCATCGAAACGAATGGCGACTTGGCCACGCTTCCATGGTGGCTCTATGTGATGGTCATTCCCTGCGCAATGCTGGGAACGACGCTGGGCACGAAAGTTCTTGATAAGATCTCCGACACAAATTTCCGAAAATGGAGCCAATGGATCATTTTGACCCTTGGCGCCATCAGTATTGCTCGCGGTGTTAGCTTGTGGGTTTCATGACCGGTGCCGATGGCCGCCCAAAATCTCCGCCAAAAGTCGGAGCACCTGCTCGGAAAACCCGAACCCGAAATGTGTTGTGTTGACCTCAATGTTTTCGACATCGGGACTCCAATGGTCAACGGACGCCTGCCAGGCAACAATGCCGTCTTTCTTTGAATAGATTGAGGTGACCGGCAGCTCAAGAGGCACGCTGTAGCGTTCGGAGACGATGGCCTCGATCTCTTCTCTCTCCAAACGTGAATAGAGGAACGGACCAGGGGCAGTGTATTGCGGCCCGCCAATCAGAGGTGTGCCAAGTGTCACCACCTGCGAGACTGCATCTGGATTGTCTCGGGCGGCTTCCCGCGCCACGACACCGCCAAGACTCCAGCCAACAAGTGCAATGGGTTCACTCACCTCGTCATGACGAGCAGCCAGGATCTCGGAGAAATTATCGAGCATGTCTTCAACCTCGCCACCGTTGCGGCCCAGCCCCCAGTCAAACGGCTGATAGCCCAGGAACCGAAGATATTCACGGATCACAATCATGGACTGCTCACCCGCTCCAAAACCAGGCAGCAGGATGACAGGCTTCCCATACCCCCTGTGCCGCGTCGGCAGGCGCCACCAGAAGATCGAGAGCCTTGCAAGCTCAAGCGGCGTCAGAATTTCCCGCAAGGAGTGGGAGATCTGCGGCCCTTTAACGCCTTCAAGTTTCTGAGGCAGATCCTTTGCCGGTTCATGCAGCATGGTTTGTCCTTTGTGCAGTGCAACATCGACTATATGTGCTTTCTACGCACCGAGCAGCGCTTTGGATGTTCACCCATGCGCTAACCTCTCTTCAAAAACGAACAAAGCGACGCGAAATATGGCTACAATAAAGGGATTTCTGTCTATCGGGCCTGCACAAGCGCCAAGCGTTCCGCAATATGAGTCAGCACCTCACGCGAAATGCCAAATCCAAAATGCGTGGTTGAGACTTCAATATTCTCCGCATGAGGACTCCATTCATCGACAGAGGCCTGCCAGGACACGACGCCATCGCCCTTGGAATAGATAGAGGTCACAGGGACACTGAGCGGTGTGCGATACCGCGCGGCAATGCGCGCTTCGATGGCATCATGATCAAGTCCGCGCCGTCCGAAGAAGCGGGCGGTTGCCGTATATTTGGGACCACCAACAAGCGGACTCCCGAGCGTGATGACCTGGGACACGTCTGATGGATTGTCCCGTGCAGCTTCCCGCGCGAAATACCCTCCAAGACTCCACCCTATGAGGATGATGGGTCTGCCTGCATCGCGGGCGAGCGTGTGCACCATCTCATTTACGCGCGGGAGCTTCTCCATCACGCGGCCATCATTGCGGCCCATGCCCCAGTCTTGCGGGCCATAGCCCAGCACCCGCAAATACTCGCGAATGACCGCCATGGACCGCTCACCGCCACCAAGCCCCGGCAACAGCAAGACCGTCTGGCCGTTGCCGCGTAGATGAAACGGCAGCCGCCACCAAAATAGAAGAAGATTGGCAAATTCCAGGGGCGTCAGAAATTCACGCAGGACATTGCTGATAGGCGGTCCGCTCACCGTGTCCATCGGCTGCGGGATGTTCTGCTGTCTCGTGCTTACCATACCGACCATCTCCGCTATTGCCTCCCAGGCAAATCTGCTATGGAGAAAACATGACCGTAGACCCTGAGACACCTGACCCGCAATCACCGAATGAGCAGGCGCCAGCACCTGTAGGAACACAGATTTCCTGCTCCAGAAACCTCCCTGGCTGGTTAGCAAACAACGGCGCTGGGGTCGTGTTCACATCCTACCAATCAGGCATTGTCTACTTCGTCGGTGTACAGCCGAACGGCGGCCTCTCTATTCACCAGACCGGGTTCCCACGAGCGATGGGACTTTGCGCGCAACGACAGCGGATTTACTTGGCCTCGCACGCACAGATATGGCGCATGGAAAACATGCTGCGTGACGGCGAATTCGCAAACAACCAATACGATGTTTGCTACGTGCCTAGAAACGCTCAAACCACCGGCGACGTGGACGCCCACGAAATTGCCGTGGAACCATCAGGGCGCATCATCTTTGTCAACACATCTTACTCCTGTCTGGCGACTGTCGATCCCATTCACGGGTTCAAACCGCTTTGGCAACCACCCTTCATCACAAAACTCGCGCCAGAAGATCGCTGTCACCTAAACGGCCTGGCCATGGAAAACGGTGAGGCCCGATACGTAACTGCCGTGTCTCGAAGCGACAGTGTCAGCGGCTGGCGCGATCGTCGCGGAGAAGGGGGCGTCCTTATCGACGTCCAGCAAGATCGTGTACTGACAGATAAGCTCTCCATGCCACACTCACCGCGGCTCCATAACAATCAGCTCTATGCACTCAACTCCGGCCGCGGACATCTTGTCCGCATTGACCGCCAGACAGGGGCGGCGGAGGAAATCGCCTTCCTGCCCGGTTTTGTTAGGGGACTTGCCTTCCACAATAATCATGCCATCGCGACCCTGTCTCTTCCCCGCGACCAGTCCTTCGCGGGCCTTGAACTTGAGGATGAGCTACAAAAGCGAGACGCCGATCCCTGGTGCGGCGTCCAGATCATCGACCTCGCCACGGGAAACGTTGTCGAATGGCTTCGTCTGGATGGCGAAATACGTGAGCTTTTTGATGTAGCTGTTTTGCCAGACGTGCGCTGTCCCCTGGCAGTCAGTCCCCTTGCGCCGGAATTTGCGACAACGGTGACAATGGCCGACCCCGACTGACCTTTAGGTCTAACCATTAACCGTCGATCCAGATTGAGACATCTGGGCAACGTGTTTTGTCAGACGCCAATTGACTCACTCGCGCCCGTGCTGGTTAATAAAAGATGAATTTCTGGAGGTAGAATCTCGGGTGGACGACGCTCCGAGAGGAAAAGTCTTTTGAAGGCTGAGGGGTTTGAGTGTGAGTAGCGTAAGCTGCGGACTGTCGAGACATCATTTTGCGTTGATGCTATCTACATCAGTCTTGTCGATGGGCGCCTATGGTCATCTACGGTCCGCCAATGCGGCAAATGAATGCGGTGTCATCGCAGCTGGGGGCACCGCCACCTGTACGCCTGCCGGGAACAATTTTACGACCGGCATCGACTATGACGTGAATGACGCAACTATTGTCGTCCAGGACGGTGTGGTCGTCAGCACAACAGCAAACAACACCTCCGCTATCGCCAACGGCGCTGTGGGGGCCAATCTCGGGTCGCTGACAACGACCACACAAGGCGCGGTGAACCTTTCGACAACGGGCGACGGCTCCCAGGGCATTTACGCCGGTTCCCTCAACGGGTCCGTGGTAATCACCACCAGCGAAAACACGACCATCACCACCACAGGAGACGGGTCTACGGGCATCACGGCTGCGAGCGGCGGCGGCAACGCACTCACCATCACTGCTCCTGGCGCAATTACAACCTCCGGCACCGGTTCAAACGGCATCAGCACTCAGAACACCGGGGGTGCGACGACCATCAATGTCGGTCAAGTAGTTGCCAGCGGGGCAGGTTCGAGTGCGGTCTACGCACAAAATATCGGCGGCTCTATCGACGTCACAACATCAGGGGTCACGGTAGCGAACGGATATGGCATAATCGCTATTGCCAATGGTGTGGGCTCCGGCGCGGTCAACGTCACGACAACAGGGGCCGTTTCGTCACTTGCCTACGGTATTGTCGCCGGGTCTCAATTTGGCGACACCACCATCAACGCCGGCGCGCCGGTCACTGTAACCGGAACTGGCGCCACCGCAATCTTTGGGGCCGGCACAACCGGAAGCGTCACAATTAACTCGGCAGGCGCAACAGCGACCGGTGCTCCAGCAGCCGGTATCCTCGCCAACACAACAACCGGCAATATCAGCATCACAGACAGCGGAACCATCACGAGCGGTGGGTATGGGATTTACTCGTTGTCGACGGGCGGTAGCACCACCATCAACGTCAGCAATGTGTCTGCCAGCAATGACTATACCGGCATTTATGCCATCAGCGGGGCTGATCTTTCTATCACTGCGAGCGGATTAGTTACGGCGACAGGCGCTTCTTACGCGGACGGAATTTACGGAGTTGCCGTCGCAGGGGCCCTGACAGTTCAGGCGGCAAACATCACAGCCGATGATGACGGTATCAATGTTTATGGCGCAACGGGCGCAACGGTGACGACGACCGGCACCATAACAGCTGGCGACGACGGCATTGAGGTTTCCACTGGCGCCGCTGGCGATGCGACCATCACTGTCAATAATGTGACGGCGACAGGGGCCAACAATGACGCGATCGAGGTGACGGCAGGTGGCACCGCAACAGTTACTGTGAACGGCGCGGTGCTGGGTGGCGCGACATCAGCTGGCGGGGACGGTATCGACATTCAAACCGGCACATTAGCAACCATCACGATCAATGGCGGAGGGTCTGTCGGCGCCCTATCGGACTTCGCGATTGATACGGACGGTGCTGGCGCAACCACCCTCAACAATAGCGGCACGATTACTGGTTCTATAGTTCTAAGCGGTAACGGTGACACGCTGAACAATCTCTCCTCCAACAGCATCAATCTTCGCCGCTTCACGGATACGGATGCGGATGGCGTGCGCGATACAGAAGCCGTCGCCATCCTCGATTTCGGTGCGGGGACAGACACGTTCGATAATTCGGCGACCGGTACGCTCCGTCTCTCGACGGTGACCGGGGCAACGGCTTTCA
>Ga0189286_100127_pt1 | contig 44155 bp, 37 predicted proteins | sample UW69minimetaG_FD_130330 | JGI IMG/M metagenome (GOLD analysis project Ga0189286, IMG submission 130330) | Marine microbial communities from the Costa Rica Dome - UW69 mini metaG | ecosystem: Environmental > Aquatic > Marine > Oceanic > Photic zone | place: Costa Rica: the Eastern Pacific...
ACACTAAAGTCCTCTGTTGGTTCTCCTACATTATCATCGGTAATTGGAATACTCACATCAACAGTCGTTTGTCCCGCTGGGATCGTCGCTGTTACCGTTGTCGTGGTATAATCATCTGGATTGATTGCACTGTTATCTGTTGTGGTGATACTCACTACTGTATCTACACTAGATGGATTGTCAATATTTACCGCTACACTTGCGCTGCCTGCATCTTCTGCTACCGTTAAATCTCCTACGCTCATTGCTACTAACGGATTCACAACTAGATTTACATCTTGTGAATCTAAAAGTATACATGAGTTTTCGCTATGTGTAATGATTAATTGATAATCATATCCATTGTAAGAACTTGGTACATTTGTTAAGGTTAATGTATTTGAATTAAATCCTGAATAAGTTGGATTTGTTCCTGCAACTGTAATATCTGACCAAGTTGCTCCATTGTCCGTACTTTCTTGCCATTGGTATATAATGTTGGCTGAAGAATCTGTAGCTGGTGGAACTGTGTAATTTGGTGTTCCAGAAGCAAATGTAGTTGTTGATTGCGAACTTGCTGCTGCTGTGAATATAACATTCTCTCCTTCAAATATTGTTTGAGTTGTTAGAGGATCTGTTGTAATTGCTGCTTGTGTAGCAGTTGTTACATTTTCATTTGTTGCTTGTGGACTTCCCGTATTAGTCGGAACTCCAGTTGTTGCATTTACTGTACCTTCATCATTATCAGCTAAGTTATTGCTTGATGTTAAATCTGAAGTAGTAAAGTTACCAGCTCCTTCAATTGCATCATAACATCCATCATTATCACTATCAACATCTAGATAATCTGGAATCGTATCTCCATCTGTATCTATTATCCAACATATAATAACCAAACCATTTCCTCCAGCATTGGAAGAATTTGTTCCTGCCACTCCCACACCGCTTATGTAATCTGGGTCTGAAACATTAGGAGGCAAATTTATTGTAGCATCTGCTGTAAATTGGATACTAGAGACTATTGCTGAAGGATTTACAAATCCGCTTCCTCCATTGGCTGCGGCTCGATTATTATCACAAGTACCATAAACACTTGAATAGTTAGCTACCAAAGTTTGGGTTCTATTTCCTCCTTCATAGCCTCCTCCTCCTCCTGAGAAATGAGCAGTAGTTGGTAACGGTGTACACGAAGAACTTGGAAAGTCATCACTTGCACCTCTCATTGTAGCTTCGCCTCCAGAAGAAAGACTATTTCCGTTATTACCTTGTGCCCCTTCATCGGGTAATCCTCCACTATTTTCATAGCCAGCTCCTCCTCCTGCAATAATTAATGCTCTTGAATTATCAGTTTCAAGTACGGTTGTATTTCCAATAAAGACCCCTGACAAACCTCCTCCTTGATCATGTCCTGAAATTGAACCAAAGCCATAAACTGCAGCGGGGGAAAACTCGTCTGGTCTCCCATTGAAATTACCTCCTGCTCCCACAACTACTGAGATTTGATTTCCAGGTATAACTACTGAACTATCAAACCTTGCATAGGTATATCCTCCGACACCAGCATATCCACCAGTTCCGACAATTTCATGTCCTCCTCCAGCTCCCCATACCTTTACTTGCATCCCAATAGCATTTGCTGGTATAGTAACAACTTGATCTGAACCAGTATAAGTAAACACAGTGCAAGAAGAAAATTCATTAGTATTTAATATACCATCATTGTCATCATCTAAATCACAACCATCCGGCACTAAATCTCCATCGCTATCCACTGCATCATCAAAACCATTACATATATCATTTACATTTAAAACTCGATCTCCATCATCATCACATTGCCCATCTGTCATAGAAGCATCTTGTGAGTTCCCTACAGTTTGACCTGTTGTTGTGTTTACATTATTAGGCACTCCAGTTGCTGGATCAACTGTACCATCAAGCATATCATTTACATCTACAGCAGAAGCTAAAATATTATCTCCTCCTTCAAGTGCATCTGTACATCCATCATTATCACTATCTGTATCTAAATAATCAGGTATTGTATCACCATCCGTATCAACAACAGGACAAGAATCAAAGGACATTTCTAATACATCTGTCCCATTTCCATCTAAACCTTCTCCTGTTACTTGGAATATTAACGTTGTTACTGCTCCGTATATTTGGATACTACCTGCAGCTGTACCAAGTCCGCCTGCAAGGTCCGCATTTCCTGAAAGCACAATAGGTGATCCTGGTCCTAAACTTCTACTAGGATCTCGATAGAATTGTTTTGAATTTACTATTAATTGTGTGTTTCCAGAAATTTTCGCCATCGTAAGATTCGCATTTTGAAGTGTCCACAATGAAGTATTTGACACATAATTCCCTGGAGTTACTTGTGTATTTCCTCCTAATCTATCTATATGAATTATAGGATTGTATACCGGATTCGTATATGTTATTGTTACTGTCCCAGCAACTCTATCATTTGCGGCTGCTTCTCCTGGTTCGGATGAATCATCCCAAGTAACTGAAAACTCTAAAGAATTGGATCCTTCTACAATAGCATCGGAGAAAAAAGAATCTGTAGTCATAGTCCCGTTTGGAGCATACGTAATTACTCCACCAGAAGGAATTGTACTTCCAAAAGAAATTCCGTTAGTCCCTGCGGTGTTTGTGTAAGGATTAGTTCCTGACCAAGTTCCTGAAGTTATATCACGAGTCGTACATACATTTTCATTATCATCTATAATTCCGTCATTATCATTATCTATATCAATATTATCTGTAACACCATCACCATCTGTATCAACAGAAGTCGTGCTTGAGCAAACTGCTGGTGGTGTAACTGTAACACCTACTAATTGACATGTCCCATCTGCGCTGTCTGTAACAGTAAATGCAATATCACCTCCAGAAATCGGGAATGGTCCAAATTGTTCTGGGATATCATATGAAATACCTGACCTAGTGATATCTCCTGAAACACTATAAGTTGTTCCTAGGAAGTTTCCTGTAGGGCTAATGTAAAATGTGAAAGTATCATCTGAATTATCAAACGGAGTTCCGTTATCATTACAAAAAACTGATGTCACTGAAGCTGAATCTAACACACAGAAGTTACAAGCCGCTGAATTACCTGCATTTGTTACAGCTGTATTTGTACCTGTGTAACCGCCTTGTCCAGTTACTCTACCATTAGCTGGATCTACGGTTACAGGTGAGTTTCCTAAAACTCCGTCATTATCACCATCAGTATGCCCTGCTTCTAATGCATCTGCACAACCATCACCATCACTATCTGGATCTAGTGAATCTATTATTCCATCACTATCTGTATCTAAGCTTGCACATACGCCCATAAAGTTTAAAGTACAAAAATCTGCATCTTGGTGATTGAGTATACCATCGCTATCTGCGTCTCCGCTAGGATCATCTGTTAAACAACTAAATGGATTTGTTACTATTGTATTTACTAGTACATTATCCGATTGTGAAAATGTCGTTGTATCTGTAGGCGTACCAAAAGTTCTATTTATTGTTAAAACACCGTCAATGAAAATACGATATGAATTCCCTTGAATCCCATCTCCGAACGTATCTGTTATTGAAAAGAAATAATTTCCATTTTCTGTGACTGTTACATCTTGAGAAACAGTTATATTACCCGCAGTATACGTACCTGCAGGTTGACTAGCAATAGTAGTTCCGCTTAGCGATAACGACCAACCTACTTCTGTGGAAAACTGATCCAAGTCTATTTCTACTCGTATCACAGAATCTAGATTTACCGCAATAGGATCTGTACCACATAATTCTTGTGTATCTAAAATTCCATCATTATCGTCATCTTGATCCGTAAGGTCATCTATTCCATCACCATCACTATCTAGTATCACTATCAAATTATCACTATCTGTATTACCTAAGCCTACAGCCTGAGTATTTGAAAAATCTGCAACCGCAGAAGGTATTACATTTACATAGGTCCCTAGGGTTGTTGATGTAACATCAAACGAGAGTGTACACGAAGCACCTGGAGCCAAATCAAATCCACTCATTGAAACCGACGATGCTCCTGCAACAGCATTAATAGTTGCTCCACATGAAGATGAAGCATTTGGCGTGCTTGCCACTACCATCCCTGCAGGCAGTTGATCTGCAATTGAATTATTCGTTAAGGCAACTCCAACGGAAGGATTAAATACAGAAATTTCTACTGTAGAAGTTCCTCCTACACCAATTACTTCTGGTGCTATTGTCTTCGTCACAATTGGCTGAGAAATTTCATTTGAGATTACAAAAACTCCTCCCCAAATACCTTCATTAGCACTTCCTAGATTAACATTTGCAGTTGTTGCCCCGTTAGGAACACTTCCTGATGCATCAAAAACATCAATATCTAGCGCCCAACTATAACTGAAGTTTGGATCTCTATTTGACATACTTACCCCAAAATCAGAAATAGAACCATTCAATGTATTATCTGATGGATTTAGCGCATTAAACAGAGCAGTTCCATTAACATCAACAAAATCTCCTGTTTGGTCTTGTTCTCCATCCATAGCAAAATATCCTACATGCGTTTGAAAACTTCCCGAAGCAGGCGTATCTAACCCTGTAACTGTAAATACATCATTTGCTCCAAAACCAAAAAATCGAAACCCATCCCATACATTAACTCTTCTAGCAATTTCAGTATCTGAGCTATACACTACCACTAAAGTCCAACCTCCGTGAGGCCCTGTAAATGCATTCCCAGTTATTAAAGCTATATCTGCCACATAATAATCTCCAGAGCCTGCCGCTTGCACCAAAGATGTTACATCTGCGAAAGCCATGAATGTATTCCACCCTGCGAATTGCGTACTTTCTAAGTTTCGTACTATAGCGTTTACTGTATTATATGTACCACTACTAGGCGTTCTAAATTTTACTTCATCCATGCTAAGACCTGCTGGAGCAGCAGTGGCACCTGCAAATGTAGAACTATTGACTCCTCCCCAATACAATCCAGCAAATTCTACAGTAGCTCCTGCTGGGATAGATAGGTTAGACCTACTAGAATTCACAGTGGTAGCATCACTATCTGCATCATAATACCCCATTTGCAAACCATTGTTTGTAACTGGAGTTCCAGGACATCCTGAAGCACAGTCTACATTAGTATTACCTATCATTGTAAAATTACCACGTATATTTTGTGCAAAACGCTCCTCATAATTTCTAGTGGTTCCTGAAATTTGAGCATTCACACTAAATACTGCTAGTAAAGCAGGTAATATTAACATCAATACTTTAGAAGTAATATTTTTCATAATCATGAAACTTTATTTTGTAGATATGCAAGCTTAATCTTAGAGCTAACTAATAGAAAAGGACTATAGTTTGCTGCCTCTTCTTTTAGTACCGTATTTATACTCAACAAGATTAACCTTGTGTTTTATCAAATTTTGGTTGTTTTCTAGTTTTATTTATTATGTTTTCTAACCCATTATCATTATAAACTAATGAAATCGAAGTATTTATATAAGGTTTAGGAACCATATTAACATCAAAGGTTAGCCTTCCACTACTGATGTAATAGAAAGTTGTTTTTTTGGTATTAGTTGACGTGAATTGTCTTTTAGAATTGTCTAAGTTTTTTGTAAAATGAGAAACTATCTTTTTAAAAAATATAACTCCATCAAAAATCACCTTATTTATTTTAAGGTTTTGTACATCAAAAACTGTTATTTCTTGTGCATTTGAAGTTTGTGTTTGCAGCATACAAAACCACAAAACAAAAATGAAGAAAAGTTTTTTAGGAATACATAATATGTTAGAAGTGCTAGTTGAGACTGGCAATCTCAACAGCACATTAATAGTAATGTTATTCATTCGAGTACGTTTAAGGCAGCTAAAGGAATTCCGCTTAAAATTCCCTTAACATATTTTAACAAATATATTGACTGACATAACTTTTACGTGGCAGTACGTATTAAAGGATTTGTATTTTCGTTAAAATGTAAGGTTTTTTCGTTCAATCGTTTTACGCATTTTTTTTAACACAAACACTTCATTTTTAGTAAGAAAAAGCTATTCAGATTGCAAAAGATGCAGTTATTTTTTGGACTTTTTTGATTTAAAAATGATATTTTTGAACCCTATTTTAAACACTTCAAATGAGCATACAACAAGAAATAAATAAGCGAAGAACTTTTGGTATTATTTCACATCCAGATGCTGGAAAAACTACGTTAACTGAAAAGTTACTTCTCTTTGGTGGGGCGATTCAAGAAGCTGGAGCCGTAAAGAATAATAAAATCAAAAAAGGCGCTACGAGTGACTTCATGGAAATTGAACGCCAAAGAGGAATTTCTGTGGCAACTTCCGTATTAGCTTTTATATATAAAAATAAGAAAATAAATATTCTAGATACTCCTGGACACAAGGATTTTGCTGAAGATACTTTCCGTACCTTAAGTGCTGTAGACAGTGTAATTGTTGTTATTGATGTTGCAAAAGGTGTAGAGGAACAAACAGAAAAATTGGTAGAAGTTTGTCGTATGCGCAAGATTCCAATTATTGTTTTTATTAATAAGTTGGATAGAGAAGGAAAAGATGCTTTTGATTTGCTTGATGAAGTAGAGCAAAAACTCGGTTTGCGTGTTACGCCTTTGAGTTTTCCTATTGGAATGGGATATGACTTTAAAGGAATTTACAATATCTGGGAAAAGAATATCAATTTATTTTCAGGAGAAAACAAGCAAACCATCTCAAAAGCTATTCAATTTGAAGATGTTAACAATCCAGAATTAGAAAATTATATTGGCGAAAGTGCCGCAGAAACACTCCGAGATGAGCTTGAATTGGTGTATGAAGTGTACCCTGATTTTGATAGAGAAGCGTATTTAAATAGTGAGCTACAACCTGTTTTTTTTGGTTCTGCCTTGAACAATTTTGGAGTGCGAGAATTACTAGATTGCTTTGTAGATATTGCTCCAAGTCCACTCCCAAAAATGTCTGATATCCGTTTGGTAGAGCCAGATGAGAATAAGTTTTCAGGTTTTGTATTTAAGATTCACGCTAATATGGATCCTAAACACAGAGATAGACTTGCATTTATAAAAATTGTTTCGGGAGTTTTTAAAAGAAATACACCTTATTTACATGTACGATTAGATAAAAAACTAAAATTTTCAAGTCCAAATGCTTTTTTTGCTGAGAAAAAGCAAATTGTTGATGAATCTTTCCCTGGCGATATTGTGGGATTGCACGATACAGGAAATTTCAAAATTGGAGACACTTTAACTGCTGGAGAAAAACTGAATTATAAAGGTGTACCGAGCTTTTCACCTGAGCATTTTAGATACATCAACAATGCTGACCCAATGAAATCCAAGCAGTTATACAAAGGAATTAATCAGTTGATGGATGAAGGAGTTGCGCAATTATTTACCTTAGATTTAAACGGCAGAAAAGTTATTGGAACTGTTGGAGCGCTGCAATATGAAGTTATTCAATATAGATTGGAGCATGAATATGGAGCGAAATGTTCATATGAAAATTTGAATGTTCACAAAGCTTGCTGGGTAGAGATTGATGATGAAAAAGATCCTGAGTTTTTAGATTTTAAACGTGTAAAACAGAAATTTTTAGCACGTGACAAGGAGAATAAACTTGTTTTCTTAGCCGATTCTTCTTTTTCTCTACAGATGACTCAGCAAAAATATCCTAAAATTAAATTCCACTTTACGAGTGAATTCTAATACGTAAAAAGATTAAAAAATCATTTTAAAGACTTTTAACGAATGTATATAGAAAAGACGTCAAATTATATTGATGTCTTTTTTTTATATATTAAACAGAAACTATGGATTCAAACTTTAGTGAAACTATAATTAAATATTATTTTAATAATACTATCTATAGATTTTAAATATACTGTAATAAATAAAAAAACCTCAATTCGAAAATTGAGGTTTTTGTTTTTAAGCTTTTCCAGTTGGTCCGAAATTCATCGGAATCGGAGCTTGTTCAAATTCTTTGATTTGCCCATGAGCTTTTTCAAAACGTTGTATATTTTCACCTAATGCTTTCATTAATCGTTTTGCATGTTGTGGTGTCAATACAATTCTAGATTTTACTTTTGCCTTTGGTCTTCCTGGCATAATATTTACAAAATCTACTACAAACTCAGTCGCTGAGTGATTGATGATTGCAAGATTGGAATAGGTTCCTTCTGCAGTTTCTTCATCCAACTCAATATTGATTTGTTTTTCGTTTGCTTTATCGTTCATGTATTAAAAGTTTATTTCATGCTTAGCAGCCATGAGTTCATTGTATTCTTCTTTTGAACCTACAATAATATCATCGTACTTACGCATTCCTGTTCCTGCTGGGATTTTATGTCCAACAATTACATTTTCCTTTAATCCTTCTAATGAGTCTACCTTACCACTTACTGCGGCTTCGTTCAGTACTTTTGTAGTTTCCTGGAACGATGCTGCTGAGATAAATGATTTCGTTTGTAACGAAGCTCTTGTAATACCTTGTAAGATTGGAGTTGCCGTTGCTGGAACTACATCTCTTGCAGATACTAATTGCTTATCAGCTCTTCTTAATACAGAATTCTCATCTCTCAATTCTCTTGGAGAAACAATTTGTCCTGGCCTAAAGTTTTCTGAATCACCTGCGTCTTCTACTACTTTTTGACCGTAAAGGTTGTCATTCTCTCTAATAAAGTCAGACTTGTGAATTAATTGGTTTTCTAGGAAGATTGTATCTCCTGGATCTCCAATTCTTACTTTACGCATCATTTGACGAACAATTACCTCAAAGTGCTTATCATTAATTTTCACCCCTTGTAAACGATATACTTCTTGTACCTCATTTACTAAGTACTGTTGTACTGCAGATGGTCCTTTGATATTTAAGATGTCGTTTGGAGTAATAGATCCATCAGAAAGTGGCATACCTGCTCTTACATAATCGTTCTCTTGTACTAAGATTTGGTTTGAAAGTTTTACTAAATACTTTCTAATATCACCAAATTTAGACTCTACAATAATCTCACGGTTACCTCTTTTTATTTTACCGAAAGAAACAACACCATCAATCTCAGATACAACCGCTGGATTAGAAGGGTTACGTGCTTCAAACAATTCTGTTACACGCGGTAAACCTCCTGTAATATCACCAGATTTTGCAGACTTACGTGGTATTTTCACTAAGACCTTACCAACTTTAATCTTTTCATTATCATCTACCATTAAGTGAGAACCTACTGGTAAGTTGTATGAACGTTGAATTTCACCTTTACTATTTAAAATGTGAAGCGTTGGGATCAGTTTCTTATTTCTTGATTCAGAAATTACTTTTTCTTGGAATCCAGTTTGCTCATCAATCTCTACTTGGTATGTAACACCTTGCTCGATATTTTCGTACTGAATCTTTCCTGCAAATTCAGAAATAATTACACCGTTATATGGATCCCACTGACAGATCGCTTGATCTTTTGTGATTGTGTCTCCGTTTTTAACAAAGATTGTAGATCCATATGGAATATTATTTGTACTTAAAGTAATTCCTGTTTTCTTATCAATAATTTTAATTTCAGAAGTACGAGAAATTACGATTTCAGACATTTTCCCTTCAGCATCCTCACCGTGAACTGTCTTTAATTCTTCAATTTCTGCAATACCACTAAACTTAGCTTTCAACTGATTTTCCTCAGAAATGTTACTTGCTGTTCCTCCCATGTGGAATGTACGAAGCGTTAACTGCGTACCTGGCTCACCAATTGACTGTGCAGCAACAACTCCAACAGCTTCTCCGATTTGAACCATTTTGTTTGTAGAAAGGTTACGTCCGTAACATTTAGCACAAATTCCTTTTGGAGCTTCACAAGTTAATGGCGAACGTACTTCAACCGATTCTACTGGTGAATCTTCAATTGCTTGCGCAATTTCTTCTGAGATTTCTTGTCCTGCAGCTACTAAAATTTCTTCTGTTAATGGATTGTATACATCGTGTAAAGAAACTCTACCTAAGATACGTTCTTTTAACTGCTCTACTACATCTTCATTCTTCTTTAATGCTGTTACTTCAACACCTCTTAATGTTTCACAATCGTCAATATTAACAATAACATCTTGAGAAACGTCTACTAAACGACGGGTTAAGTATCCTGCATCGGCTGTTTTTAATGCGGTATCGGCCAAACCTTTACGAGCACCGTGCGTAGAGATAAAGTATTCTAAGATCGATAATCCTTCTTTAAAGTTAGAAAGAATCGGGTTCTCAATAATTTCTCCACCACCTGCAGTCGATTTTTTCGGCTTTGCCATTAATCCACGCATACCTGTTAACTGACGAATCTGCTCTTTCGAACCACGGGCTCCAGAATCAAGCATCATGTACACAGAGTTAAATCCTTGTTGATCTTCACTAATATGCTTCATCGATAATTCTGTCAAGCTTGCGTTTGTAGTTGTCCAGATATCAATTACCTGATTATAACGTTCGTTATTGGTAATTAATCCCATGTTATAGTTCATGGTAATTCCATCAACTTTTCCATTAGCTTGGTCAATCAACGATTGCTTTTCTTCTGGAATAATAATATCTCCTAGACTGAATGATAATCCACCTCTAAAGGCAAATCCATATCCAAGACTTTTAATATCATCTAAGAAAGCAGATGTTGTTGGAATATCTGTCACTTTCAAGATTCCTCCAATGATACTACGTAACGATTTTTTCGTTAATACTTCATTGATAAATCCTGCTTGTGGTGGCACTTTTTCGTTGAAAAGTACACGCCCAACAGTTGTTTCTATAATTTGCGGAACTAACTCTCCTGCTTCATTAAAATCGTTTGCTCTAATTTTGATAGAAGCGTTTAGTTCTACTTTTTTCTCATTGTAAGCCATTACTACTTCCTCTGCAGAGTAGAATGTTAAACCTTCTCCGACAATTTTCTTTTCTGGAGTCGATTTACGCAACTTCGTCATATAGTATAAACCTAATACCATATCCTGAGAAGGTACTGTAATTGGCGAACCATTTGCTGGGTTCAGAATGTTTTGAGAAGCTAACATTAACAATTGTGCTTCTAAGATTGCTTCTGGTCCTAATGGTAAATGCACCGCCATCTGGTCACCATCGAAATCGGCGTTAAAGGCAGTACACGCTAATGGGTGTAACTGAATCGCTTTTCCTTCGATAAGTTTAGGCTGGAATGCTTGAATACCTAATCTGTGAAGCGTAGGAGCACGATTTAGTAATACAGGATGTCCTTTAATTACATTATCCAAGATATCCCATACTACAGGCTCTTTTTTATCAATAATCTTCTTCGCAGATTTTACAGTTTTTACAATACCTCTTTCAATTAACTTACGAATTACAAAAGGCTTGTATAATTCTGCTGCCATGTTCTTTGGCAATCCACATTCGTATAATTTTAATTCTGGACCTACAACAATTACCGAACGAGCAGAATAATCCACACGTTTTCCAAGTAAGTTTTGACGGAAACGCCCTTGCTTACCTTTTAGAGAATCAGATAATGATTTTAATGGTCTGTTAGAATCTGTTTTTACTGCTGATGATTTACGCGTGTTATCGAATAATGAATCTACAGATTCTTGAAGCATACGCTTCTCGTTACGTAATATTACTTCAGGAGCTTTGATCTCCATTAATCTTTTTAAACGATTGTTTCTGATGATTACTCTACGGTATAAATCATTTAAATCAGACGTAGCAAAACGACCACCATCTAACGGTACTAACGGACGTAATTCTGGCGGAATTACAGGAATTACTTTCATGATCATCCACTCAGGGCGGTTTTCACGATTTTTGTTCGCATCACGTAAAGATTCAACAACTTGTAAACGCTTTAACGCTTCCGTTTTACGTTGTTTAGATGTTTCGTTATTTGCTTTGTGTCTTAGTTGGAATGATAATTCATCTAAATCAATTCTTGATAATAGCTCAATTAAACATTCAGCACCCATCTTAGCGATAAACTTATTAGGGTCAGTATCGTCTAAGTATAAGTTTTCTTGTGGGAGAGATTCAAGAATATTTAAGTATTCTTCTTCCGTTAAGAAATCCATTTTTTGAACTGGTTCTCCAGCTTCATTTTTAGCATCACCTGGTTGAATTACTACATAACGTTCGTAGTAAATAATCATATCTAATTTCTTAGATGGTAATCCTAAAAGGTAACCTATTTTGTTTGGTAAAGAACGGAAATACCAAATGTGTGCTACTGGCACTACTAAGTTGATATGACCAACTCTGTCTCTACGTACTTTCTTTTCTGTTACTTCAACACCACATCTATCACAAACGATTCCTTTGTATCGAATTCTCTTGTATTTACCACAAGCACATTCGTAATCCTTTACAGGACCAAAAATACGCTCACAGAATAATCCGTCACGCTCTGGTTTGTGTGTACGATAGTTAATTGTTTCAGGCTTTAGCACTTCTCCTTTAGAAGCTGCTAAAATAGACTCTGGAGAGGCTAACCCTATTGAGATTTTATTAAATCTCTTTACAGTATTCTTATCTTTATTTCTTGCCATACTAATGGTTGATAATGAATTATGTGTAATTCTTAGCCGTGCCATCATAGACCGCACGGCAATTTAATTTATTCTTCTAATCTGATGTCTAATCCAAGACCTTTCAATTCATGCATTAATACATTGAATGATTCTGGTAATCCTGGTTCTGGCATTGGCTCTCCTTTTACGATTGCTTCGTATGTTTTAGCTCTACCAATAACATCATCAGATTTTACAGTCAGTATTTCTCTAAGTGTACTAGATGCACCGTATGCTTCTAGTGCCCAAACTTCCATTTCTCCAAAACGCTGACCTCCAAATTGTGCTTTACCACCTAATGGCTGTTGCGTAATTAACGAGTATGGTCCAATTGAACGTGCGTGCATCTTATCATCTACCATGTGACCAAGTTTCAGCATGTAGATAATACCTACTGTAGCTGGCTGATCAAAACGCTCTCCTGTTCCACCATCATAAAGATATGTGTGTCCAAATCTTGGAATTCCTGCTTCATCAGTAATTTCATTGATCTGATCTAAAGAAGCACCATCAAAGATTGGCGTTGCATACTTACGATCTAGTTTTTCTCCTGCCCATCCTAATACCGTTTCATAAATCTGACCGATATTCATACGAGATGGTACACCTAATGGATTCAATACAATATCAACTGGCGTTCCATCTTCTAAGAATGGCATATCTTCTTGACGGACTATACGTGCAACGATACCTTTGTTACCGTGACGACCTGCCATCTTATCTCCTACTTTTAGTTTACGCTTTTTAGCGATGTAAACTTTAGCAAGTTTTAAGATTCCCGCTGGTAATTCATCTCCAACTGAGATTGTAAATTTATCTCTTCTTAATGCTCCTTGAAGGTCATTAAGTTTGATTTTATAGTTGTGTACTAAATCTGCAACAGCTCTGTTTGTATCATCATCCGTAGTCCAAGTTCCTCCTGTTAAGTGTGCATAATCTTCAACAGCATTTAACATTTTTAGCGTGAACTTCTTTCCTTTTGGCAATACTTCTTCTCCAAGATCATTTTGAACTCCTTGCGAAGTTTTTCCATTTACAATTGTAAATAACTTATCGATTAAGATTCCTCTCAACTCTTCAAATTTAGAAGCATATTCTAATTCTAAAGTTGCGATTTCTTCTTTATCTTTAGCTCTCTTACGCTTGTCTTTGATTGCTCTTGAGAATAATTTTTTATTAATTACAACTCCATGTAAAGATGGTGAGGCTTTTAACGAAGCATCTTTTACATCACCTGCTTTATCACCAAAGATTGCACGTAATAATTTTTCTTCTGGAGTAGGATCTGATTCTCCTTTTGGCGTAATTTTACCAATAAGAATATCACCAGGTTTTACCTCGGCTCCAATTCTAATCATTCCGTTTTCATCTAAGTCTTTTGTAGCCTCTTCAGAAACATTTGGAATGTCGTTTGTTAATTCTTCAGCTCCTAATTTTGTATCTCTTACATCCATTGAGTATTCATCAATGTGAATAGACGTAAAGATATCTTCACGTACTACTTTTTCAGAGATTACAATCGCATCCTCAAAGTTATATCCTTTCCAAGGCATGAAGGCAACTTTCATGTTACGTCCAAGTGCCAATTCTCCTTTTTGAGTTGCGTATCCTTCACAAAGTACTTGTCCTTTTTTAACTCTGTCACCTCTTCTTACAATTGGCTTTAAGTTGATAGATGTACTTTGGTTTGTTTTACGGAATTTGATTAAGTTATATGTTTTTGAATCTCCATCAAAACTCACCAATCTTTCTTCATCCGTACGATCGTACTTGATTGTAATTTTATTAGCATCTACATATTCTACCAATCCATCGCCTTCAGCATTTACTAATACTCTTGAATCAGAAGCAACTTGACGTTCTAATCCTGTTCCTACGATTGGAGATTGTGGACGTAATAATGGTACTGCTTGACGCATCATGTTTGATCCCATCAAGGCACGGTTTGCATCATCATGCTCCAAGAATGGAATTAACGATGCGGAGATAGAAGCAATCTGGTTTGGTGCAACGTCTGTATATTGAATTTCAGATGGAGAAACCACTGGGAAATCTCCTTCTTCACGAGCAATAACTTTATCTACACTAATTGTTCCATCTTCTGTAAGTGGTATGTTTGCTTGCGCAATTTTCATTCCTTCTTCTTCCTCAGCACTTAAGTACGAGAATTTGTTAATATCTACTTTACCATCTTCAACCTTACGATATGGAGTTTCTAAGAATCCCATAGAGTTTACTTTCGCAAATACCCCAAGAGATGAAATTAATCCAATGTTTGGTCCTTCTGGTGTTTCAATTGGACATAAACGCCCATAATGTGTATAGTGAACGTCACGAACCTCGAAACCTGCTCTTTCTCGTGAAAGTCCTCCAGGTCCTAAAGCCGATAAACGACGCTTGTGTGTAATCTCAGCTAATGGATTCGTTTGATCCATGAATTGCGACAACTGATTCGTTCCGAAGAATGAATTAATTACAGATGATAAAGTCTTTGCATTAATCAAATCGATTGGTGTAAATACTTCATTATCTCTAACGTTCATACGCTCACGGATTGTTCTTGCCATACGTGCAAGACCAACTCCGAATTGTTGTGCTAATTGCTCTCCTACTGTACGAACACGTCTGTTAGATAAGTGATCAATATCATCAATTTCTGCTTTCGAGTTAATCAACTCAATTAAGTACTTGATGATGGTGATGATATCTTCTTTTGTTAAGACTTGCTTATCCATATCGATATTCAATCCTAACTTTTTGTTCATACGGTAACGACCTACTCCACCAAGGTTGTAACGTTGGTCAGAGAAGAATAATTTATCGATAATACCACGTGCAGTTTCCTCATCTGGCGGTTCTGCATTACGAAGTTGACGATAAATATGCTCTACAGCTTCTTTTTCAGAGTTTGTAGGGTCTTTTTGTAATGTATTATGGATAATCGCATAATCACCAGCTTGATTTTCTTCTTTGTGTAAAAGAATCATTTTCACACCAGCTTCTACGATTTCTTCTATGTGTTCTTTTTCTAAGATAGTATCACGATCTAATACAATTTCGTTACGCTCGATTGATACTACTTCTCCTGTATCCTCATCTACGAAGTCTTCATGCCATGTGTTTAATACACGCGCAGCTAACTTACGTCCAAGAACTTTTTTAAGTCCACTTTTAGAAACTTTCACTTCTTCAGCAAGATCAAATATCTCTAGAATATCTTTATCACTTTCAAAACCGATAGCTCTAAATAATGTAGTTACAGGTAATTTTTTCTTTCTATCAATATATGCGTACATCACGCTATTGATATCTGTTGCAAATTCTATCCAAGAACCTTTAAAAGGAATTACTCTGGCAGAATAAAGCTTAGTTCCATTTGCATGGAAAGATTGTCCAAAAAAGACTCCTGGCGAACGGTGTAACTGTGAAACTACTACACGTTCAGCTCCATTAATACAGAAAGTTCCACTTGGAGTCATGTAAGGAATTGTACCTAAATATACATCTTGTACTATTGTTTCAAAGTCTTCATGCTCTGGATCTGTACAGTATAATTTTAAACGTGCCTTTAACGGCACACTATACGTTAATCCTCTTTCGATACATTCTTGAATGTTGTATCGTGGTGGGTCGACGAAGTAATCAAGGAATTCTAATACGAATTGATTACGCGTGTCTGTAATTGGAAAGTTTTCTTGGAAGGTGTTGTATAATCCTTCTTCGCCACGCTCTTCAGATTTCGTTTCTAATTGGAAGAAATCTTGGAATGATTTGATTTGAATATCTAAGAAATCTGGATATTCAGGTGTGTGTTTTGCCGAGGCGAAATTTAATCTTTCAGTCTGATTTATGAACATCAATGGACAATATTATGATTAAAATAAAATAAAATAAAACGTATTCACGCTTATATACACAAAAGGGTTTAGGTCTTAGGGGACTATCCCAAAGACCTAAACCAAGTTTTTATAGCTTGGTAAGCTTACTTAAGCTCAACCTCTGCTCCTGCTTCTTCTAAAGCTGCTTTAAGACCTTCAGCCTCATCTTTAGATACTCCTTCTTTGATTGGAGCTGGTGCTGAATCAACTACACCTTTAGCGTCTTTAAGACCTAAACCAGTTAATTCTTTTACTAATTTAACTACTGCCAATTTAGATCCTCCTGGAGCTTTTAAGATTACGTCAAATTCAGTCTTCTCATCTTCTCCACCGGCGTCAGCAGTAGGTCCAGCTTGAACTACAGCAGCAGCTGCAGCAGGCTCAATACCGTACTCTTCTTTTAATATATCTGCTAATTCGTTAACTTCTTTTACTGTTAAGTTAACTAATTGTTCTGCGAATTCTTTTAAATCTGCCATTTTCTATCGTTTTAAAATAATGTTTTTGTTAAATATTTGTTTTGTTAAGTGCGTACTTTTTGAATTATCTTTCAGATAATGTTTTTAAGATACCAGCTAATTTTCCTCCTCCAGACTGAAGAGCAGAAACAACATTCTTAGCAGGAGACTGTAATAATCCAACAATTTCTCCAATAAGCTCTTCTCTAGATTTGATATCAACTAATACATCTAATTGATCGTCTCCAACGTAAACCGCAGATTCAATGAAAGCACCTTTTAAAAGTGGCTTATCAGCTTTTTGCTTTTTTCTGAACTCTTTGATTAATTTCGCAGGAGCATTTCCCGTTTCTGATAACATCAATGAAGTGTTTCCTTTTAATACTTCAGGAAGTTCTCCAAAGTCTTTATCAGAAGCTTCCATTGCTTTAGCAAGCAATGTATTCTTGATTACTGCAAGTTTAATATTACCTTTAAAACAAGCTCTACGTAAAGCTGAAGTTGCATCAGCATTTAAACCAGAGAGATCTGTTAAGTAAATATTTGTATTTTCAGCTAACTGTGCAGTTAATTCTTCTATTACTACTGATTTTTCTTCTTTAGTCATGATAAAATCTTTTTAACTACCAATTAAACTGTTTTTGGATCAACAGCTACACTTGGGCTCATAGTACTAGACATATAAATACTTTTAATGTATGTACCTTTTGCCGCAGTTGGCTTTAATTTGATTAATGTTTGTAATAATTCAGCTGCGTTCCCTTCTAATTTTTCAGGAGAGAATGATGCTTTACCAATTGCTGCATGAACGATTCCAGTTTTATCAACTTTGAAGTCAATTTTACCAGCTTTCACTTCTCTTACAGCTTTTGCAACATCCATAGTTACAGTACCAGTTTTTGGGTTTGGCATTAATCCTCTTGGCCCTAAAATTCTACCTAAAGGCCCTAACTTACCCATTACACTTGGCATAGTGATGATTACATCAACATCTGTCCATCCTCCTTTAATTTTTTGAAGGAACTCATCTAATCCAACAAAGTCAGCTCCTGCTTCTGTAGCTTCTGCTTCCTTGTCTGGAGTTACTAATGCTAAAACTTTTACATCCTTACCTGTTCCGTGAGGTAATGTTACCACACCACGAACCATTTGATTTGCTTTACGTGGATCAACACCTAATCGTACAGCAATATCAACAGACGCGTCAAATTTTACATTTGTGATTTCTTTTACTAAGCTTGATGCCTCTGCAATAGAATATAATTTATTTCTATCTACTTTAGCCAAAGCCTCTTTATGCTTCTTTGTTACTCGTGCCATTTGTTCTTACGATTTAAAAAGGTTTATCACCTGATACTGTTAATCCCATTGATCTTGCAGTACCTGCAACCATACTCATAGCTGACTCCACTGTAAATGCATTCAAATCTTGCATTTTGTCTTCAGCAATTGCTTTTACTTGTTCCCAAGTAACGCTTGCTACTTTCTTTCGGTTAGGCTCACCTGATCCTTTTTTAATCTTTGCCGCTTCCATAAGCTGAACTGCCGCTGGCGCTGTTTTCACTACAAAGTCAAATGATTTATCTTTGTATACAGAAATAACAACTGGAACTACCTTACCTTGTTTATCTTGCGTTCTAGCATTAAACTGCTTACAGAACTCCATGATATTAACTCCGGCAGCACCTAAAGCGGGTCCAACCGGTGGCGACGGATTCGCTGCACCTCCCCTAACTTGTAGCTTTACTACTTTACTTAATTCTTTTGCCATTTTCTTGTTTTTGATTTCGCAACACTTTTTTGTTTGGAAGCTAAAAAGTGTTACTTATATATAACATGTAACAATTATATTTTCTCTACTTGCATGTAACTTAACTCTAATGGTGTTTTTCTTCCAAAAATTTTAACCATTACTTCTAACTTACGTTTTTCTTCGTTGACCTTCTCAACTGTTCCATTAAACCCATTGAAAGGGCCATCAATTACTTTAACTGTTTCTCCTAGCGTGAATGGAATAGCAACGTTATCTGTTTTCACTGCTAATTCATCTACCTTCCCTAACATTCTATTCACCTCTGATTGCCTTAAAGGAACAGGATCTCCTCCTTTTACTTCTCCTAAAAAACCTATTACATTTGTAACTGATTTTATTACGTGAGATACTTCACCAGCCAAATTAGCTTTCACCATTATGTACCCTGGAAAGTACACTCTTTCTTTATTTATTTTTTTTCCATTACGGATTTGAATTACTTTTTCCGTTGGAACTAAAACTTCCTCAACATAATCTTCCAAACCAAGTCTAACGATTTCACTTTCGATATACGTTTTAACCTTGTTCTCCTGCCCACTGACAGCTCTCACAACATACCACTTCTTTACATTAGAATCCGCCATAACTAACTTTGTTTTTGAGGTGATTAAACATTTCCTAACACTAGATCATATACAAAACCTAACACCTTTGCAAAGACAGTATCAACTCCCCAAATAGCTAATGAGAAAATTATAGAAAAAACAGCTACTACAATTGTTAAGCGTTGCGCTTCAGCCCAAGGCGTCCACGTAACATTTGTTCTTAATTCTTCGAAAGATTCTTTTACGTAATTTACTATACCAGCCATATTGCGATTTTATTAGCACGGGTTGAGAGGCTCGAACTCCCGACACCTGGTTTTGGAGACCAGTGCTCTACCAACTGAGCTAAACCCGTATTCCATAAAAAGGCGTCCCGACAAACGGGACACCTCTCATTTTTATATTGATCTGCGTAGATTATTCGATAATTTCTGTTACCTGACCTGCACCAACAGTTCTACCTCCTTCACGGATTGCAAAACGTAATCCAACGTTCATTGCAATTGCGTTGATTAAGTCAACAGTAATTGTCAAGTTATCACCTGGCATTACCATCTCAACACCTTCTGGTAAGTTAATAGTTCCTGTTACGTCAGTTGTACGTACGTAAAACTGAGGACGGTAGTTATTGTGGAATGGAGTGTGACGTCCACCTTCTTCTTTCTTCAATACATACACCTCAGCTTTAAACTTACTATGTGGAGTTACAGAACCAGGCTTACAGATTACCATACCTCTTTTGATTTCAGTTTTATCAATACCTCTCAATAAGATACCTACGTTATCTCCCGCTTCTCCTCTATCTAAGATCTTACGGAACATCTCAACTCCTGTAATAGTTGACTTTAACTTCTCAGCACCCATACCAATGATATCAACTTCATCACCTGTGTTAGCTACACCAGTTTCAATACGACCTGTTGCAACAGTACCACGACCTGTAATAGAGAATACATCTTCAATTGGCATTAAGAAATCCTTATCAACATCTCTTTTTGGCAACTCAATCCAGTTATCAACAGCTTCCATTAATTCTAATACTGTATCAACCCATTGCTTCTCACCATTTAAAGCTCCTAAAGCAGATCCTTGGATAACTGGTCCATTATCACCATCATACTGATAGAAAGAAAGCAAATCTCTTACCTCCATATCAACAAGCTCTAATAATTCCTCATCATCTACCATATCACATTTGTTCAAGAATACTACAATTCTTGGAACTCCAACCTGACGTCCTAATAGGATGTGCTCACGAGTTTGTGGCATTGGTCCATCTGTAGCAGCAACTACTAAGATAGCTCCATCCATTTGAGCAGCTCCAGTTACCATGTTCTTTACGTAATCGGCGTGACCTGGACAGTCAACGTGTGCATAGTGACGATTTGCAGTTTGGTATTCTACGTGAGAAGTATTAATAGTAATACCTCTTTCTTTTTCTTCAGGAGCATTATCGATAGTATCGAAATCTCTTGCTTCAGAAAGACCAGCATCAGCTAATACTTTAGTAATAGCAGCTGTTAAAGTAGTTTTACCGTGATCTACGTGTCCAATAGTACCAATATTTAAGTGCGGTTTGGAACGATCAAAAGTTTCCTTTGCCATGATTTAATAATTTTTTAATCTTAGTTATATATTAGTGTTCAATTTATATACATTCTATGAGCCAATGACGGGATTTGAACCCGTGACCTCTTCCTTACCAAGGAAACACTCTACCCCTGAGCTACATCGGCAAGAAATATATAGAGCGAGAGACCGGGTTCGAACCGGCGACATTCAGCTTGGAAGGCTGACGCTCTACCAACTGAGCTACTCTCGCTTTTATTAAGTGGGGAGAGCAGGATTCGAACCTGCGAAGGTAAAAACCAACAGATTTACAGTCTGTCCTCGTTGGCCGCTTGAGTATCTCCCCAATAAATTTCAATATTTCAAAGTTTCCTAGCAATTTTACTTGCTCTTTTTGAGCCGATGGAGGGACTCGAACCCACGACCTGCTGATTACAAATCAGCTGCTCTAGCCAGCTGAGCTACATCGGCTTTACTCATAAAAAAAGTCCGCTATTTCTAACGGACTGCAAATGTATAGATTATTTTTTTTAAACAAAACTATTTTTAATTTTTTTTTAATCATCAATGTGCTCGTACTTTTTCTTTTCTTTTCAGCAATGCTCTTTGCAATGTGCTTGTTGCTTCATCTATAGCTTCTTCGAAGCTTCTACATTGCTTTTTCACCATTAAATCATCTCCAGGAATATTCACTCTTACTTCTGCAATTTTGTTTTCTTTTGCACTTGTGTTTTCCACCTTTAAATAGACATCTGCATCTATGACCCTATCATAGTATGTTTCCAGTTTATCCATTTTTCTTTGAATGAAATCTACTAACTTACGATCTACCGTAAAGTTTACGGACTGCATGTTTACTTTCATACGAGGCATTTTTATAGGTTATATTTTAGGTTTGAGCTGTTTGTTTGAGGATTACCTTTTATTTCTAGGGTGTGCTTTGGCATATACATTTTTAAGTTCGGCTAAACTATTATGTGTATATACTTGTGTTGAAGCAAGGCTAGCGTGACCAAGTAATTCTTTTACAGCGTTTAAGTCTGCACCTTGGTTTAGTAAGTGAGTCGCAAAGGTATGTCTCAGAATATGCGGACTCTTTTTTACTTTAGTAGATGCTATACTAAAATAATCATTTATTAAACGATATACAAGACTCGGATAGATTTTATTTCCTTTTATTGTTAAAAACAACTCTTCTTTTTGACCTGTATCTAGTTGTTTACGATATGATTGGTACTGTTTTAGCTGTGTATCTAATTTTTCCAAAAGCGGAACTATTCGTTCTTTGTTTCTTTTTCCTAGTATCCGAATTGTTTTAGCGGCATAGTCTATATCCGATTGTTTTAAATTCACAAGTTCAGCTCGTCGCATTCCTGTGGCATAAAACATTTCTATGATAGTTTTGTTCCGAACACCTTCAAAATCATCTGTAAACTCCATACTACTTAACACCGTTTCCATTTCTTTTTCAGAGAACGGGACTTGCACTTTTTTAGATGTTTTTAATGCTTTATGTTTAGCTAAGGGAGTTATTTCTATTTGCTTCGTTTTTAGCAAAAACTTGTAATAAGTTTTTAGGGATGAGACTTTTCTGTTGATCGTTGCATTTTGCAAACCACTTTCTACCAAAGAAACAATCCAACTTCTAATTTGCACGTAATGCACATTTATGATGTTGCCATCTTCATAGGCTTCTTTACAGAAATCTGAGAAAGAACGCAAATCATTTTCATACGCAGTTACGGTATGAATTGAATAGTTTTTCTCTAATTGTAGATGTTCTATGAAAGATGTGAAGGTCATTTTTGTTTTTTTTGGGTGTAGAGTTGCTATGCTTTTGGGTGATTATTATATTTCGATTCTTATTTTTTAACTTTTAAAGTAATCCCTAATAAAACTACTAAACTCAATTATAAACCCAAAATTTAATGCATAAAAAAAGGCTTCCATTATGGAAACCTTTTCAATTTTGTGTTGAGCATCTTAAATTTCTTCTTGATCTCTAAGGCGCTGTATATATTGTGCTTTTTGGATTTGCGCTCTACGAGCTACTGATGGCTTTGTGAAATGCTTTCTCGCTCTCAATTGACGCATTCCTCCTGTACGATCAAATTTTCTTTTGAAACGTTTCAGCGCTCTGTCTATATTTTCTCCTTCTTTTACTGGTATAATTAACATAGTCCTTAACCTCCTCTCTTTTAGAATTTGTGGCTGCAAATATACATACTATTTTTTAATTACAAATAAAGTATGAATTTATTTTTGCATTAGTTAAAGTCATTTTATTGAAAATCATTTAAAAAGCGGATTCCTCCCTAGAGAGAAACAATAGTTTCAAAAAAGCATACAGATAATACTACCGCAATTTATCAAGGAATACCATTGGTTTTAATTTGATAATTTATCAATTTGAAAATGCTGTTTATTTAGGTGCCCAAACTGAATAACTTTTTGGCGGCACTTGAATTTTAACCCACTTTCCTCCTTGTGTTACAGGTTCCCAATTAGAATGCCCTGTATAGTCCTTAATTCTAGTATTTGACCAATTAGTTTCTACCCAACGCTCTTGCCAATGATCTGCATTGTTGATGTATACTACTAAACCAGCTCCGTTCCATCCATTTCTTCTAGCTACGTATTCGTCATTATCAGTGTATAATATAGATGTATTTCCACTAGCGAGATTGTTGTGAATCCAAATGAGGTTATTCAAACGCTCTTTGTTAAGCCATTCTTCATAGTCACGGTAAAAGATGGTTGGATATCCTTCATGTGTTAGTATGTACGCATATGCCAATATTTTATTGTTGATGATTTCATCCGTGTCGTGGTTTGCTACAAATGTTACCGCTTTAGATGCGTTACGCTTCCAAAGCATATCATCATTTAATCTGCTTAGGTTATTTCCTTGAAACGCATCTCTCATTCTATAGTAGCAAGCAAAATCAAATGCGCTTACTTCTGCTTGTCCAGACCACCAATCTAATGTACCTGCATTTCCATCCCAATACTCTCCTACTGAGAATCCGCCAACAGTATTTTTCCATTCTTTTACTACCCAAGGACCAAATCCTTTAACATAATCGAAACGCCAGCCATCAAAACCAACTACATTTTTATAGTACTGTGCTACAGACTGCGGAGTTCTCCACAACCAATCTTGCACATAACCTTTTGCATGTGATAAGTCAGCAAATCCTCCAAATACACCTTCGTCATTTGATTGAATATCGTTTGGGTGAAAATCATTGTAACTCCTAGGGAATTTTCCAGATAATGGTTGATAGTCTGTATATGTATTTGTTCCTTTATACGGATTGTACTCGCTATCTCCTCCACTGTTGTGATTTAATACAATATCAGCAATTACACTTAAACGATTGTTGTGCGCTGTATTGATCAAGCTTTGTAATTCTGTTGTAGAACCAAAACGCGTTTCTACACTTCCCATTTGGTTGTATTCACCAAAATCGTAATAATCGAATGGATCATAGCCCATAGAGAAAGGACCATTTTGCGCTTTAGATACTGGTGGAAGCCAAATAGCATCGATTCCTGCGTTACTCCATTCAGCTACTTTTCCTTTTACTACATTCCACCAAGTACCTCCAGCAGGAACATCCCAATAGAATGCTTGCATCATTACACCAGTCCCAATTGGTTTTAGATTGGATCTGTTTTTAGCCGCAACAATTTCTTTTGCAGGTTCTTTGCTTTGTTCATTGTCTTGAGCAATTTCATCTTTTGAACAGCTTACAATGAATAGACTGACCAATAAGAAATAAAATATTTGATTTTTTTTCATTTTGATTTGTTGGTTAAAAATTAATGTTCTTTTTCAATGTAAATATTTATTTTAGCCTACAATAATTCATAATTCAGCGAAAACGTTTTCGTGTTGATAAGTTTGTTATTTATATGGTTTTACCGTAACTATCACTCTTCAGTTTAGTGCATAAAAAAAAGACCACTTTTGAAAGTGATCTTTTTATTTTTTATCTATTTTTTGTTGATTCGTTAGTTTGTCAATTTGCTCTTTTCGGATGCATAACAAAATACTTCAACACTGATTTATTTTAATTACGTTACCGGTTTGTAATCCTTTCCGTCAATAATCATCTTGGCAATAATTTCACGCAATATCTCTGACGTTCCACCTCCGATTGGTCCTAAACGACTATCACGCAGTAAACGAGCTAATGGATATTCTTCTATGTAACCGTATCCTCCTAACATTTGCAAACATTGATAAATAACATTGTCTGCTACTTTTGTTGATTGCAGCTTGGACATACTCGCTTCTTTTACTACATATTCTTTATTGTTGAGTCTGTAAGCAACTGTATAATTGAATGTTTTACAGATTTCTACTTCTGTAGCTAAATCAGACATTGTATGACGTAATGCTTGAAACCTGTCAATTGTTCTTCCGAATGCTTCACGTTCAGACATGTACTGTAATGTATACTCGATGGCGAATTCAGATCGTGCATGCGCATTGATTCCCATGATTAATCTTTCCAAGGCAAAGTGTTGCATTATGTATGGGAATCCCATGTTTTCTTCTCCCATTAAGTTTTCTACAGGCACCTCAACATTGTCAAACGCAATTTCTCCTGTATCGGAAGCTCTCCAACCCAATTTATCTAGTTTAGTAGCAGAAACTCCAGGCATATCTCTATCTATTACAAATATGCTGATTCCTTTATTTCCAAGTTCTGGGGTAGTTTTAGCTGCTACCACTAAGTAATCACTGTATACCCCATTCGTTATAAATGTTTTGGAACCATTTATAATATATTTATCTCCCTTTTTAACAGCCGTAGTACGCATTCCTGCTACATCTGAACCACCAAAAGGCTCTGTAATACATAAGCATCCTATTTTTTCACCTGTAATACTTGGTGCTAAATAGCGTTCTTTGATATCATGATTACCTTCTTTATTTATATGTGTCATCGCCAGATATGCATGTGCCCAGACAGCAGCCGCAAAACCACCTGAATTGATGCGTTGTAGTTCTTCTAGAAGTATTACTGTGTAGAAAAGATCTAAATCCATTCCTCCATATTCTTCTGGATACGCTAATCCGAAATATCCCATTTCGCCAAACTTCTCCCAAATGAAACGTTCTATGGTTCCCGTCTTTTCCCATTTTTCAATGTGTGGAACAACTTCTTTTTTTAAAAAATCTCTTAAACTTTCTCTAAAAAGGTGATGTTCTTCATTAAAATATATACTTTCCATGTACAGCAATTTTTAGTTTTTCTGTTGAATATGCAAATATAATCCAATTATCTCTATTTTATCCGATGGAAAGTTTTGAATTTTTGTCAATTCTTCAATTTTTTTGAATCCTTCATGCAGTGTTCTTTGATTCAAAATTTCATCTGCTAGGTCATAATGCATGTAAGGAACTTTTAACAACTCCTCTAAAGTACAGGTATTCAGATTAATTTTTGTAATGGTTGGCTTTTCTAAATAAAAACGTTTCCACAATTTTTCAATAACTTCTGGTTTGAGTCCATATACATCATTCAATTGTGATTCTGTCACAAATCCATTGAGTTTTGTTCTATATTTTACAATTCTTGCAGAAAGTTTCTCTCCAATTCCATGTACTTTTCTAAGTTCTTCTATAGTTGCTTTGTTAATGTTAATCTTTTTTGTGATCACTGGTTCATCCGCTGCATAGTTTTTCTTTTGATAGGTTGCTCTTTTCTTCTTTTTTTGTTTCACCCATTCGGGGAATTTAAAATAAGGTTTGATTTCATTAAGAAAAGAATCAGAAACTTTTGTAACGGCTTGAAACTCCTTTGCAGAGTTTACGTATTTGTTTTTAGCTCTGAACTTATGCAGTCTGTCTATTTCTTCTGTAGACATACCTAACGTAAAGCCTTTGTAATCAGAGATAAAATTAGGATTAAACGGATAACGTTTTGGTTTTGCATTTAACGCTATTAATTTTAAAGAATCAATCTGTTTTTGGTATTCGGAAACCTGTGTGTTTGAGAAAAGAGTTGTTGTTTTTGCGGGACTTGTGTAAAAATAGATTCCTTGCACTATAAAGATTAGGAGTATTATACACAAAATCCCACTTCGTTCTGCTTTTAGAAATGTAAAGTGAGATTTAATGTTTTTCATGTTTTCGATGTTTTAATGTATCGTCACATGAATATTTATTTTGGGTATTTATTATTCTACCATAATCGTTGAGATTATGATTACAAAAATATAAAAAACAATGAACTCATCAAGTTTCCATTTTTTATAGAACTATTTCCATTATTCAAGATTGTATTTTTGTTTGAGTGCTTCTATTTGTTCTGGGCGCCCTAAAACAATTATTTTAGATTCTTTCAGAAGTTTTAATTCTGCGCCCGGATTGATGATATATTCACCATCAGAAGTTTTATAACCAATTACTGTACAACCTGTTTTTTTACGCAGATCCAACTCTTTGAGTGTAATTTCTTTATCAAAATTGGTAATATCTTCTGTTCTTATTTCTTCTACATTAGTTTTGTTTTTTCCACTGATGGAGAGATTATCAATAAACTCAACTAAATCAGGCACTACTACTAGAGAAGCCATGTGTTCGCCACCGATTTTGTCAGGCATAATGACATTATCGGCTCCAGCTAGTTTTAGCTTTTTATAAGATGATTCTTGAGAAGCTCTACTGATGATTAATAGGTTTCCATTAATCTGCCTTGCAGAAAGCACTACAAACAAATTATCTGCATCACTTGGCAATGCAGTTATTAAACATTTTGCACTGTCGATTCCTGCGCGTTCCAACACTTCATCTTCGCTCGCATTTCCTTCTACAAATGGAAGCCCTAAACTTTCATATCGTTCAATAATGGCTCTGTCTTTTTCAATAATCACAAATTCTTGACTATGCGTACTTAATTTTTCAGCAGCTTGCCTTCCATTGCGTCCAAATCCACAAATAATGATATGATTTTCCATGCGTCTGATTTTTTTTAAGGTCTTTCGTTGTATAATGTTTCGCATCGTACTTCTGCTCAGAATGTATTCCGTAATAACAGAAATGGCGTATGCAAATACAAATACACTTATTATGATTAAGAATACCGTAAATAAACGAGCATTTTGATCTAGCGGAATGACTTCTCCAAAACCCACTGTAGTTACTGTGATGATAGTCATGTACACAGCATCTATCCACCCCATATTACCAAGAATATGAAATCCAACTACACCTATTGTAAACACAAAGATGAGCAAGAAAAGTGCTAGATAGAATTTAGACCTAAAAAATCTATACATAAATTATAAGTCAAATACAGAAGTTCGTTTGGTGTAAATTAAGTCTTTTAATCTTAATATAAAAGCTAAGGTAAGGTATAATGCAAAACTAAAGCCTAATGTAGCAAAGGTGACATAAATAAAAAACAAACGTACATTTTTGGCACGCATCCCTAAACGTTCTGCCAATCTTGACAACGCTCCGAAACCGTGTTTTTCAAAAAAGTAACGTAGTTTATACATATATTTTTGCTTGATTTTTGACTTTTTCTAACGGGCTTGCAAGATACGCATTTTACCAAAGAAATACTTCTTATTTTTATATGAAGATTTCATCTTGCTTTAATAATTTATTTCCAATAGCACATTCCAAACATTGTTGCTTGTCACAATAGTTTTTCTTTAGTTCCAATAAAGCCTGTGTATGTAATGCATTTTCAATAGTCATATCTTTTGTATTGAATTTTTGAATGATAGAATTGCTTTCAGGCTCAATGATTCGTAAAAGAGACAAGAGGTTTTCTATATTGGGTTTGCCCAAATATTTACTGTAACAATATTTGAGCGGTAAAATACTATTGATCAATAATACATCAATAAACTTTTTGGAAACTTTTTTAATACGTTTTGGTGAATGTTTGTCAAATGTGTAATGCGTTTGCCAAAATGTAGATGTTTCCACCTGTAATAAATTATATAGCTGCTCTAATGTAGTTGTTGCTACTATTTTTGAAAACAGATTGCTTTGATGATGATATAATGTTGCCAATTGTGAAGCACGAATGGTTGGAAAGTTTGCAGGACGCGTCCTAAAGAATTGCAATGGTAGTACCGCTTTTTTTTGATATTGAAATTTATGACAGAGATACTTAAACTCTTGTTGCAACTCTTCATAGTATTTTTCCTGAACCGCTTCTTGTGAAAGCAGTCCAAAAATCCCAAATAGGAAAGCTTCTAACGAACCTCTTTTAGCACTGAGTTTTCGAATCGTACTAAAATCTACCGAACAAGCTGCATCTAAGAATACGTCACTATTAAGCTTCAGTCCAAAGCCTGTGGCGAGCAATCGAAACAACACAGCTTCCCAATCGTACTCCGTTTTTTTAACCAATTCTTCTACTTCAGAAGCTTTGGTTTCCAATCGTTCTATATAAACACGTTCGAGCCAATTTTCAAGTTCAAAATGATTCAACACAGGAAAAGCTACCTCACAAGAAATCCATTGTTTAGGTACATTTAATAAACTTTTATAACGCTGTAAAATTGTCGGATTGCTATATTTTTTGAGTACTAAGGTTGGGATAATCGAATTGTCTTTTCGATGAATTTCTATGTCATGATTCCACACTACATGCAAAATCACATTGTCATAGTTGGTATCGTTTTCATGGTTATGCACAAACCAATCTGAGGAGTTTACATGCATCTCTACGTTGCCAGCCCAAATCTGTTTTCCTATTTTTAATCGCGCATTAAAAAAGTCTGGACCTGCATGATAATTGTGTGTTCCTGTATTGATAATTTCAACAGGTTCACCTTTTGTCGTTTGTAACTTTTGCAGATGCAGTTTTCTAAATTTCCACAAATAGTACAAAAAATCTTCTCTTACAGTCATATTGCTAATTATTAAGTTCTTAATAATTTCAATGAGAAGAATGAGGTTTAGTATTCCTAACAAGATTAATACTACAAAAATATACTTTTTTTCATATTATTTTATAAATTGTCCTACACAAATTAATGGCCGAAACCATCGCACGTCGAAAATTTTAATGAATGAGTTCCCTGAGTAAGTCGATATTTATTTCTGCATTTCCTATTTTTGCACTTGTTGTAATGATAGATAGTTTGTGGTCTATATTCCAATCTGGAATTTCATTACCAGATGTTGCTCACTTACTAACTGCTGTAAGTATTGTTTTCTTTTTTAGTAGAGTTTTCATTAAACCATTAGCGCGAACCGATAGTGTCTTGTTACCGTATACATTTTGTGTCTTTTTGGGTTGTTTAATTAGTCTTTTGGTTCGAAGTTTACAAGAAGAAAGTAATTTTAGAGTCATTTCTGTAATATTCAACTTGATATTGACCATTGGCTGGATTGTGTATTTACTTTGGTATTCTTTTTTCCAGAAACGGAATGCAACTAATAACACGATTTTGAAAGTCGGTAATACATTGCCTTTGTTACAGTTTGAAAATGCGTCAAAAGAAGAAGTTACCTCAACGCAATTTGCAGGAACACCGAGTATTTTTATTTTTTATCGCGGTAATTGGTGTCCGTTTTGTATGGCGCAAATTAAAGAAATGGTCGCACATCACGAACGCTTGACAGATCTGAATATCAATACGGTTTTTATAAGCTCGCAACCTCATGGATACAGCAAGAACTTAACAAAGAAATATCCGTTAGATTTTCAGTTTTTGGTAGATGTTGATGGAAACGTTTCGAAGCAGTTAGACATTTTTGCTGAGTATGGTTTGCCTTTTGGATTTCAACTTTTTGGATACAAATCGCATACTACATTACCAACTATTATCATCACTGATTCTAATGAAAAAATAGTGTATACCAACCAAACTGATAATTATCGCGTACGACCAGAGCCAATTACTTTATTGAAGATTATCGATGAGCATGTTTAGATTTCGACTCCACTCAGTCTACATCTTCTCTTAATCTGGAAAGAACTTCTCCACTTTATAGCCTTTTGCTTTCCAGGCTTTAATACCACTTTCTACATTGTGGGTTTTTGTAAAACCTAACTCTCGTAATTTGATCACTGCTTTTGCACTGCGTGTTCCGCTTTTGCAATACACATAAACATCCTTATCTTTTGGAAGCTGCGCCGTTGCTTTTTCGATAAAGTCTTCTTCGAAAAAATCCGCTTCTAAAGCCGTGCTTTTTATTTTTCCCTTTGCGGTTTCTTTTGATGTACGCACATCCAATACGATGATATCTTCATTTTGCAATGCTTCATAAAGTTTAGTCACTGTTACATTGTTTTCTTTTGGGAAATTATTACATCCAAAAAAAGATAGAATTAAAGACAACATACAAATTACGAAAGTTAGTTTTTTAGTTTTCATACAAACTACAATTTAGTTTGTCTTAGCACCTTTCCATTGTGAAAATCCGCCCATTAAGTTGTAGGTGTTTTCAAAACCTACACTATTCATTACTGCACATGCTTGTGCGCTTCGTCCGCCTGAGCGACAGTATACATAATAGTTTTTAGATGCATCTAGTTTTTTCACTTCATCTATGAATCCTTGTCCTAAAAAGATATCAATATGTTTTGCGTTTGGAATGTGCCCTTCGTCCACTTCGTCTTGTGTGCGAACGTCTAGAATTACAGCATTTGCATCGTTAGAAAGTTGCTCTTGCCATTCTTTTTGTGTTAAATCTGCCATAGCTATTTTAAATAGTGTTGTTCGTTATTTAATTTCAAAGTTAAACTTTTTTCAGAAGATTTACTTCAATAAAAAACCGAAGTAATGAACTTCGGTTTTTTATTGGCAAATAACATGCCTTATTTTTTTGTTTTAAGCAAATGTCTAACTCGTCTAATTATCTAAGTCAGACTAAAAAGTCTATAAAATTAGACTTTAATTGAACAACCAATCGCTTTTGTATTTTTCACTTTTACTTCTTCTCCTGCTAATAATGCATCAACGGCATCTTCTACATAACGCTTTGTTACTGCAGAAGCATCTTTGTAATTATCGTCAATAGCTCCAATATATTTTACTTGGTGTCCCTTTGGTGTTTTTGCAATTACATACATGTGTGGTGTACGTGTTGCACCAAACACTGGATATACTTTTTGTCCTTCATCTAACATGTATGGGAATGTAAATCCTTTTTCTTTTGCACGAACCTGCATTTTTTCATAACTATCGTCTGGTCTTGCTTCTGGACTGTTTGGATTGATCGCAATTACAGGGTATCCCTTGCTTGCATATTTTTTGTCTAATTCAATTAATCTATCTTCATAGGCTACAGAATACGGACAGGTGTTACATGTAAATGTCAAGATAAATCCTTTTGCCTCTTTAAAGTTGCCCATAGAGATCATTTTCCCATCTACATTTTTCAGAGAAAAGTCTTTTACAATATCGCCAACTTTGTAACCATTTTTTACTTCCTTCTTTGGCTTTTCAACGTTTTCAGCAATCGTTTTTGCTTCTTTCTTTTCTTCTTCTTTCTTTTTCTTTTCAGCACAAGAAACTGTGATAAAAAGTAACGCGAGTACTGCTAATTTTATCGTTTTCATTTTATATGGGTTTTAGTTATTGGTTTATAAAAAATCTTTTAATTCTTTCTCAAGTTCAGCTTTGGTGAAGGAATGCTCATAGAATTTTCGTTTTCCTTTACCATAAATCACCGTTGCCGGAATAGCGCCTGACCATTTTGGTGATACTTTCGGAATCCATGCGTTTTGGTCTGGATCGTCTAAAAGTATTTTTTCAGATTTTAACTCGTGCTTTTCTAAAAATGAGTTCAGTTTTTTCAAATTAAAATCTAAACTCACCAATAAAACTTTTACGTTCTGGTTTTTATATTCAGCATTTACAGCTTCAAAGCATGGCAATTCTTTTACACAAGGCGCACACCAAGTTGCCCAAAAATTGACTACATGTATGTTATCATCTTTGATATTCAAGTATTTTTCAAACTGTTCAAAGTTTAATACAGGAATTTCAGTTTCCGAAGCAGCTTCTGGTTTTGCAGTAACTTTTTCTGTATTCGATTCAGCTAGAGCCGCTATATTGGGAGATTTTGTTTCTCCGTTGCATGAAAGAAATAAAATACAAATAGCTATGAGGAAGGTTTTTTGGAACATGGTGCTAATTTTCTTCCTAAAAATACAAAAACTAGCCATGACACAGATTTCTTTAACAAAATTTAAACAATATTTACACCTGTAAATGATTTGCTTAGCACCTTTTTAGCATCTACTTCTAGCCAATTATTCAAAACAGAAGTATAGATTTCTCGAAAGTCAACATCATACTTTAAATCACCGTTATTATCTAAATTTAACAAATCAGCCATCGGATTGTAGAATCCTTGCTTTTTTAATTGATTTCCTATCAAAAACACTTGATTTGCCGTTCCATGGTCAGTTCCATTGGCTGCGTTTTGTTGTACGCGACGACCAAATTCTGAAAACGTTAATACCAAAGTATCTTTAAAGGTATCTTGTGCTTTTAGATCTTTGATGAATGCTGCCATAGCTCCATCATAAATCTTCAACAAACGTTTTTGTTTATTGATTTGATTGGCATGTGTATCAAATCCGCCAAGTGATGTGTAATAGACTTTTGTTTGCAATCCTGAATTAATGAATTGCGCCACTTGCTTCAACTGATTGGAGAACTCATTCTTTGGATAACTTGTCTTTGTTGTGTAGGTCTTGGAAGTTTCATAGATATATTTTGCCGAAGAAGTAGCCGTGACCATGGTTTTGTATAAATACCCTAAATTGTGTTCACTCAAATGTGCATCATCATAATGTGACACTACATTTTTAAAGTATGGATCGTGTGTGGTTCTAAAGAATAATTGTGGATTTTTTGTAGCAATTCCATCTGTTAATTCACCTTTTAACAACAAAGACAAACTATCGTCTACTTCAAGAGCATCTAAAGATTTACTTTTGGTGACATCTAAATAACGACCAATCCAACCTGATTGTAAATATTCGTTTGCGTCACTTCCCGTATGCCAAATATCTGTTGCTCTAAAATGTGAACGGTTCGGATTCGGATAACCAACATTATTAATGACACATAATTCGCCATTGTTGTATAAGTTACTGTGTGCAATGAGACTTTCGTGAAAACCTATTTCGTCGGTAATTCCAATCAAATTTGACTTTTGCTGTGCTAGAGACGTACGCTTTTTATAGTAAATATCATTTCGAAATGGTACAACTGTGTTCAGTCCATCATTTCCTCCAGACAACTGAATAATTACCAGTTTTTTTCCAGTAGCAACTGCACTATCAATCAGATTAAAACCTGAGACGAATTTAGGCAAAAATAGTGCTGTACTTGCTAGTGAGGCTTGTTTAAAAAAATCTCTTCTTTTCATTGAAAATATATTTTCATTCTCGCAAAAGCGAGAAACTAATTAACATAATTGATATTCAGGCAGCGACATGAGTTGAATGCAATATTGTGGTAAATCTTGACCTGCTAGTTTTTCTAAATACTCTTTTGTACCACGATTTAACGGACTCACTAATAATGTTTCTTGCAGTTCTTGTGCTGTATTATTTTTATGGTTTAATAGAAATGCTTTCCAATCAGCAATTACATGCAGTTTTCGTTGACGATTTTGCTTGTTATTAAAACGCTGAAAATCATCTTCAAATTCCCCTTTTTCATCCAGTGCAATTTCTCCTTTTGCTAATAAAACTGACGGCAATCGTAAACGCAGCATCATTGTATTCGGATTAATCCAACTGCGTCCACCTTTCCAACCAGCTACATTTGGTGGAAACAGCAAATGTTGTCCTAATAGCTTTTGTAAATAGACTAATTCACGTTCTTTTTCAAATTGCATAGGCACTACTCTATGCATTCCGATTAAAAATTCAATAGGTGATTTTATTTTTGTTCCAATGTTTTTTGTATCATAAAACCAATCAGATGTAAATACAAAACGCATCAGTTTTCCAATATCATATTCTTTGTAAAAAACAGTGACCATTTCATTTACGTGTGTGGCATTCAATTGATCATTCACAAAATAACGGTAGATTTTTTCGCAGACAAACTGTGCACATTTCTTTTGCTGTAAAATGATTTCAATAATATCTTCTCCATTAAAATTGCCTGTTTTGCCTAAAAATGTTTTCTCTCCAAAATCATGTCGACGACGATGTAAACGAAAATTCCCCATCAAGTCATGATTCCAACCCGTAAATGCACGTGCAGCTTCTTTAATATCTTTTTCAGAATACCGGTCGCGTCCGAGTGTAAATAATTCCATTAATTCGCGCGCAAAGTTTTCATTGGGTTTCTGCTTTTTATTTTGTCGCGTGTTCAAATATTTCATCATCGTGGCTTCTTTCGAAATAGCAATCACGAAATCTTTGAAATTTCCTAAAGCGTGCTTTCTCAATGTATTTTGATACTGTTGAAAATGCACAATATTTTTATCGTCACACACAAAATGATTTGCCCAAAAAAGCGTCATTTTCTCTACGAGCAACTGCTCTGTATCACTAAGTTTGTACAACCAAGTTTTATTCAGTTCATGTATTTTTTTGGCGCTTTCTTTAAAGAGTGCTCGTATCTTTTTTCGCTCTTTCATTTTTACGCCTCTTAATGTTGTTCTTAATTCCGAAAGATCAATTTCTAAAGGCGCTGGATTACGAGAAGCTTCAAACAATTGAGCAACGATTTTTGCACGCGATTGACTTTGCAACTCTTTGGCTTTAGAAGGAGAAATTCCAAAGCCTACTCTATTGTATAAATGCACAATTTCTTGTAAGGTCATGATGAACTATTTATATGATATGACTATAAAACGCTGAAAAAGTTTAATTTGATATTATAAACTATTCTAACGATTTCTATAAGTTGTAACTGCAAGTGCAAAAGCGATACCAAAACACGATAGATCTAATCCCGTCAAAAACATTTATTGAAATTTTAACACTACGCTACTTTTTTAGATTCAAAATATCAGTACATTTGTATAGACAAATATTGTATGTACAAATATGAAGCTTCAAGAAATATTAAAAAGTAATGTTGAATTGCCATTAGCAAAGAGAACATCTCTCAATTTTGTGATTACCAACAAAATTATTGCTGAAGGTTATTTAGCATTTTTTAAACAATTTGATATTTCGGGGCAGCAATATAATGTACTTAGAATATTAAGAGGTCAAAAAGGTAAACCTGCAAACTTAGCTACGATTCAAGAACGTATGATTCATAAGAATAGCAATACAACTCGACTCATTGATAAGTTGATTTTAAAAGGCTTTGTAGAACGAACTATTTGTCCTGAAAATCGCAGAAAAGTCGAAATAATCATTACAAAAAATGGGTTGGATTTATTAATAACAATTGATCCTGAATTAAATGCTTTAGAAGAAAAAATCATGCAACCGTTGACTACAACGGAAGCAGAAACTTTGAATACTTTATTAGAAAAATTAAGAGGTTCGCAATCCTTGTAAAATTGCCCTAACGAATACTATCGACGTAAATTAAAAACAAAAAAATGAAAACACGTATTTTAACATTAGTAGCATTATTTGTATTTGCTACCGTTTCAACAGCAGTTGCGCAAGACAAAAAGATCAATATGAAGGAAAGTAAGGTAACTTGGACAGGTTATAAAGTAACTGGACAACACGAAGGAACGATTGATTTTAAAGATGGAAAACTTGAATTTAAAGATGGAAAATTAGTTGGTGGAATGTTTACAATTGACATGAACACAATTAACACAACAGATTTAAGTGGAGATTATAAAAATAACTTAGACGGACACTTAAAATCAGATGACTTTTTTGGTGTAGCAAAGTTCCCAACAGCTACATTAACATTTAAAAAAGTAGTAGAAACTGATGATAATGTTTACAGAGTTGCAGCCGACTTAGAGATTAAAGGAAGTAAATCTCGCGTGGCTTTTGATATTGAATTAGAAAGCAATTCTGCAGAAGCTAAATTAAAGGTAGACCGCACAAAATTTGGGATTAAGTATGGTTCAGCTTCTTTCTTTGACGGATTGAAAGACAAGGCAATAAGCGACGAATTTGACTTAAAAGTAGAATTAAAATTTTAAAATATTTTTTATTCTAAAATTCATTTCTATATATTTGTAGCAACAAAAACAAAGATGTATATAAATTTAGTAAATACTTGGTGGTGGAACTTACGAACTTCGGAATCGTGAGGAAAGTCCCTATTTACAAATAATAGATATATAAAAAGACTTGTCAATCACGACAAGTCTTTTTTTTTTTGAAACAAATTGAACCATGTACACATTAAAAACAACACATAAAAAGATACTAGCGGACACCATTACGCCAGTAAGTGTATATTTAAAAATCAGGGATCGATTCCCAAATAGCTTGTTACTAGAAAGCAGTGATTATCATGCCAGTGACAACAGCTTCTCTTATGTATGCTGCAATCCAATTGCGAGCATTAAAGTAGCAAATGAAACGCTTACGCGCGAATTTCCAGATGGCAAAAAAGACATTACTCCTATCACTTCAGAAACGGATGTCCCAGCGTTGATTCATGAGTTTTCGAAACAATTTGAAACTGATAAAAACGATTTCAAATTTATTAATAGTGGCTTGTTTGGCTACATTGCCTATGATGCAGTTAGATACTTTGAATCGGTAGGAATTTCTAAAAAAGAACAATCGCTTGACATTCCTGACATGTACTATGCGATTTACCAAAATATCATTGCCTTCAATCATTTTAAGAACGAAGCATATATCTTTTCACATTGTTATGAAAAAGAAGATAATATTGCCACGATTGAACATTTATTACAATCTAGAAATTTTACAACATACAATTTTCAAATTGATGGTGAACGCGAATCGAATTTAGATGATGAGCAGTTCAAACAAAATGTAGCGTTAGCAAAAAAACATTGTTACCGCGGAGATGTTTTCCAGTTGGTATTATCAAGAAGGTTTATGCAAAAGTTTAAAGGAGACGAGTTCAATGTGTATCGCGCGTTACGAAGTATCAATCCTTCACCATATCTCTTCTATTTTGATTATGGTAATTTTAAAATCTTTGGTTCTTCACCAGAAGCACAATTGGTTGTAAATAATAATCATACTGAAATTCATCCCATTGCAGGAACTTTTAAACGCACAGGAAACGATGAAGAAGATGCAGCATCTGCAAAAAAATTGTTTGACGATCCAAAAGAAAATGCAGAGCATGTTATGTTAGTTGATTTGGCTCGAAACGACTTAAGCCGAAATGGAAATCAAGTCAAAGTAGAAACCTATAAAGAATTACAATTCTTTTCACATGTCATTCATCTAGTTTCAAAAGTAACTGCTCAAAAACATGCAAAAGTTCCAACCATGCAAGTAGTAGCTGATACATTTCCTGCAGGTACACTAAGCGGTGCACCAAAACACAAGGCCATGCAACTCATTGAGAAGTATGAAACTTCGAATCGTGATTTTTATGGTGGCGCTATTGGATTTATGGACTTTCATGGAAACTTTAATCATGCCATCATGATTCGAACTTTCCTAAGTAAAAATCACAAATTGCATTACCAAGCAGGTGCTGGAATTGTAGCAAAATCAAATGAAGAAAATGAAAACCAAGAAGTATACAACAAATTACGAGCGTTGAATACAGCACTTGAAATTGCAGAAACAATATAGAAATTATAAATATTGAATGTAAAGTAAGATTTCAATAAACCAATTACTTAAAAAGTACCTAACATCACTTCGAGTGATTTTCGTAGAAAATAGCTTGAAAGCTAAAAGGAAAAATAAAAATGAAAAAAGTACTAGTCATAGATAATTACGATAGCTTCACTTACAATCTTGTCCATTATTTGGAAGATTTAGATTGTGATGTCACCGTAAAAAGAAACGATCAACTTTCTCTGGAAGAAGTAGATGAATATGAAAAAATTATTCTATCGCCAGGTCCAGGAATTCCAGATGAAGCTGGTTTGCTAAAACCAATCATTGCAGAATATGCGCCAACAAAAAGCATTTTAGGTGTTTGCTTAGGACAACAAGCTATCGGAGAAGTATTTGGTGGTTCCCTTACCAATTTAGAACAAGTATATCATGGTGTCGCCACTAAAGTAGAGGTTTCTGTAAATGATGAATTGTTATTTGACGGTTTGCCTAAAAACTTTGAAGTTGGACGATACCATTCTTGGATTGTGAAAAATCCACTTCCTGCAAGTTTAGAAGCAACTTCGTATGATGAAAATGGACAAATAATGTCACTTCGACACAAAGAATATGATGTGCGAGGTGTACAATACCATCCAGAATCGGTATTGACACCACACGGAAAACTAATATTAGAAAACTGGGTGAGAAATTAAGTATTGAGTATTTAGTTGTTGATAGTTAGGATTTTTCTAAAACTCAATACTTCTCTCACGCCAAAAACATAAAACTTGAAACATTCAGTCATTGAATTTTTCAATCCTTTTACTAAACAATATGAAAAAATTACTAAATAGACTTATCAATCAGGAAAACATTTCTGAAGCAGAAGCTAAGCAAGTTTTGGTCAATATTTCCAAAGACATGTACAATCCTAGTCAGATTGCTTCTTTCTTGACCGTTTTTATGATGCGAAGCGTCACATTGGCAGAATTGAAAGGTTTCCGTGATGCCTTATTAGAACTTTGCATTCCAGTAGATTTATCAGCATATAATGCTATTGATTTATGCGGAACTGGTGGCGATGGAAAAGATACATTCAATATTTCAACCTTAGCTTCTTTTATTACAGCTGGTGCTGGCGTAAAAGTGGCAAAACATGGAAATTACGGAGTTTCTTCGGTAAGTGGTTCTTCAAACGTTATGGAACATTTAGGAATCAAATTTACCAATGACACTGATTTTCTTGAGAAATCTATTGACAAAACTGGAATTTGTGTGTTACACGCGCCCTTATTTCATCCAGCTATGAAAAATGTAGCACCAATCCGAAGGGCTTTAGGTGTCAAAACATTCTTCAACATGTTGGGGCCAATGGTAAACCCATCCTTTCCCAAAAATCAAATGGTTGGTGTATTCAATTTAGAACTGGCACGTATGTATGGATATTTATATCAAAATACCGATAAAAACTACACCATTTTACATGCCTTAGATGGTTATGATGAAATCTCATTAACTGGCGCAACAAAAGCCATTCGAAATAACTCAGAAGAAATGCTTACTCCAGAAGATTTTGGAGTCCCACAACATACACAAGCATCTATTTACGGAGGTGATTCTGTTGCTTCTGCAGCAAAAATCTTTACAGATATCTTGGAAGGAAATGGTACAGATCCGCAAAACAATGTGGTTTGTGCTAATGCAGGAATGGCGATTGCAACCGTGAAAGGATTGGAAGCAAAAGAAGGTTTTGAAATTGCCAAAGAATCGTTGCAATCTGGAAAAGCTTTAGATGTATTAAAAAAATTACAACAGTTAAGTAAATAACATATTTATCATTCCTCTTTAGATTGGAATCCAAAAAACATATAAAATTTTCACTCTTGAAAACAATTTTAGACAAAATTATAGCAGATAAATACAAAGAAGTCTCACTTAAAAAAAGTATCGTACCAGTGTCGGTTTTGGAGCGTTCGGCATTATTCGATCGTGAGACTTCTTCTTTATCTGCAGCATTAAAAGCAAGTAATACTGGAATCATATCAGAATTCAAACGACGTTCGCCATCCAAAGCTGTGATCAATCAAAGTGCTAGTGTACAAGATGTCGCTACAGGTTACGAAAATGCAGGTGTTTGCGGTATGTCAGTTTTGACAGATGGAAAGTATTTTGGCGGTTCGTTAGATGATCTTTTATTAGCGCGTGCGAGTGCTCAATTACCAATTCTACGTAAAGAATTTATCATTCACGAATACCAAATTATTGAAGCAAAATCGTATGGCGCGGATGTTATCTTATTAATTGCCGCCGTATTGACAAGAAATGAAATCAAAAGTTTATCGGAAACCGCAAAAAGTTTGGGGCTAGATGTGTTGTTAGAAGTACACAATTTGGAAGAATTACAAAAATCCATCATGCCATCTCTAGACCTGCTAGGCGTTAACAATAGAAACCTAAAAACCTTCGAAGTAAGTACAGCGATTAGTAAAGAATTATCGACACATATTCCAGATGATTTTGTAAAAGTTTCAGAAAGTGGTATTATTTCTGTGGCTGTTATTAAAGAGTTACAACCTTATGGTTATCAAGGCTTTTTAATCGGTGAGAACTTTATGAAAACTGAAAATCCAGGTGAAAGCGCTATGGAGTTTATAAAGGAATTAGGTATATAGGTGTTTGGAAAGTACTGTTATTTTAGATAAATCATTCAATCTTTTAATTCTTAAATGAAAAATATAAAACTCAAAATATGCGGAATGAAATATGAAGACAATATGAAAGCAGTAAGTCAATTACAGCCAGAATATTTGGGTTTTATATTCTATAAGAAGTCGTCACGATTTTTTGACACGGTCATTCCTGAAATTCCAAAAGGAATCAAAAAAACAGGTGTTTTTGTAAATGCTACCGTAGAATATATTTTCAAAAAAATACGTCTGCACGACTTGCAAGCTGTACAATTACATGGAAATGAAAGTGTGCAATTTTGTCAAGAATTACAACAACGCATTTCGACTCCGCTCAATCCCCGTATTGAAGTCATCAAGGTGTTTTCTATAAAAGATGAATTTGACTTTTCTACTTTGAAACCTTACGAGTCTTGTGTTGATTACTTTTTGTTTGATACGAAAGGAAAATTACCTGGCGGAAATGGCGTTACGTTTGATTGGACGGTTTTGGAAAATTATCCATCTACAAAACCCTTCTTTTTAAGTGGTGGCATTGGCCTAGAAACTATTTCTAAACTAGAAGCATTTTTAAAAAGTAAAGCTTCTACTTATTGCTATGCCTTGGATGTAAACAGTAAGTTTGAAATTGTTCCAGGATTAAAGAATATTGAAAAATTAAAAGGCTTTAAAGAGATAATAACATAAGTAATGTCATGCTGAATTTACACAAGAATTTAAAGAAAGCATCAGCATTTCATAAGAAATAAGATAATCATATAAACAATGAAAAAAACATATCACGTTAACGAAAAAGGATATTATGGAACATTTGGTGGCGCATATATTCCTGAAATGTTATATCCAAATGTTGAAGAGTTGCGTCAAAAATATTTGGAGATTATGTATAAAGATTCTTTTCAAGAAGAATACAAACAATTACTAAAAGACTATGTAGGTAGACCTTCTCCTCTATTTTACGCAGAACGTTTGTCTGCCAAATACAACACAAAAATTTACTTAAAGCGTGAAGATTTAAATCATACAGGCGCACATAAGGTAAATAATACGATCGGACAAATTTTAATGGCAAAACGTCTAGGAAAAACTAGAATCATTGCCGAAACTGGCGCTGGACAACACGGAGTTGCCACTGCTACAGTCTGTGCCTTAATGGGCATGGAATGCATTGTATATATGGGCGAAATTGACATTGCGCGTCAGGCACCAAATGTTGCTCGTATGAAAATGTTAGGCGCTGAGGTTCGCGCAGCTGTTTCTGGAAGTAAAACACTGAAAGATGCCACGAACGAAGCCATTCGTGATTGGATCAGCAATCCTGTGAACACTCATTATATTATTGGTTCTGTTGTAGGTCCGCATCCGTATCCAGATATGGTTGCACGTTTTCAAGCAGTGATTTCGGAGGAAATTGAATGGCAATTACACGAAAAAGAAGGTCGTTCGCATCCTGATCACGTAATTGCGTGTGTTGGTGGTGGAAGCAATGCAGCTGGTGCTTTTTATCAATACTTAGATGATGAACGCGTCAACTTAATTGCAGTTGAAGCTGCTGGAAAAGGAATTCACTCTGGTGAAAGTGCCGCAACTTCTGTATTAGGAGAAGACGGAATTATTCACGGAAGCAGAACACTCTTAATGCAAACCAACGATGGGCAAATTACAGAACCGTATTCGATTTCGGCTGGATTGGATTATCCTGGCGTTGGTCCAATGCATGCACATTTATACGAAAGCAAACGTGCAGAATTTATTTCTATTACGGATGATGAAGCCATGACAGCAGGATTGGAATTATCACAACTAGAAGGTATCATTCCTGCCATTGAAACCTCGCATGCTCTGGCGGTTTTTGATACACGAAAATTCAAAGAAAACGAAATTGTTGTCTTGAATTTATCAGGTCGTGGAGACAAGGATTTAAACACATATATTGATTATTTCAAACTATAACAATGAATAGAATAAATCAAAAATTACAAGAAGATAAAAAATTATTATCCATCTATTTTACGGCAGGTTATCCAAGTTTGAATGATACCGTTGGTGTGATCCAAGATTTAGAAAAAAGCGGTGTTGATATGATCGAAATCGGGTTACCCTTTAGTGACCCTTTAGCGGATGGACCAACGATTCAAGTGAGTTCCACACGAGCTTTGGAAAATGGAATGACAAGTGAATTGCTATTCAGTCAACTTGCAACTATTCGTGAAACAGTTTCCATTCCATTAATCATTATGGGATACCTAAACCCGATGATGCAATACGGAATTGAAGCTTTTTGTGCCAAATGCAAAGAAGTTGGTATTGATGGTTTAATTATTCCTGACATGCCTGTAGCTATTTATCATGAACAATATCAAGCTATTTTTGAAAAATACGGTTTGATCAATGTATTTTTAATAACACCACAAACATCAGAAGAGCGCATCCGATTTATTGACAGTATTTCCAACGGTTTTATTTATATGGTAAGTTCTGCTGGCACTACTGGCGCTAAAAATAGTTTTGGAAATACACAAGAAACCTATTTTGATAGAATTGGAAATATGAACTTAAATAATCCACAGATTGTCGGTTTTGGAATTTCCAATCATGAAACTTTTACACAAGCTACTAACAAAGCCAAAGGTGCCATCATCGGAAGTGCTTTCATCAAACATATAACAACAAACGGTACAAAAACGATTGATACATTTGTAAAAGATGTATTGGGAGATACTTAGTTGAATAGGTAGTATATTTCGTAAAGCTGAATCAGATTCATCTTCAAATAACAGAAAGATATGACTTTTATTGGATGCTGAGACTTGGGCAAAAACCCTGTGCTGAACTCGATTGAATATTGATACCAGAGAACTAATCTGAGACCTTTGAAAAAAGCGCTATCAATTTTTCATTTTCTTGATTTTTTCTTTTTTATGATTTGGATTGATAGCATTTCTTTTGATTTTTGAAGTTTTTGGGGTTAATTTATGTAAATGG
>Ga0189286_100128_pt1 | contig 43702 bp, 37 predicted proteins | sample UW69minimetaG_FD_130330 | JGI IMG/M metagenome (GOLD analysis project Ga0189286, IMG submission 130330) | Marine microbial communities from the Costa Rica Dome - UW69 mini metaG | ecosystem: Environmental > Aquatic > Marine > Oceanic > Photic zone | place: Costa Rica: the Eastern Pacific...
ACCCGCCTTAAATCATACTTTACACAGTATTTTGGATACTACCAATAAAAAAGCCTTCACAGAAATGTGAAGGCTTGCTATTCCTAGTAGCGGGAACTGGACTCGAACCAGTGACCTTCGGGTTATGAGTTCATCTCGGGATTTTTAACCTTTTATTTTCAATACATTAACCCTAGCCTTTCCGCTTAAATTCTCAAATCGTATTCAGAATCGTATTCAGTTTTCTGATTAATATTTTTTCAAATATAATAAAAACTATATGTTATATAGAATCCAATAACTCCAACTTTAGCAATCTAAAAATGATAAAATCATCATCATCTAAATCGTTAATGACTTCTTCATAAGTAACATTAAAAGTTTTGTTCAATAGAGAACCATCATGCAGATTGTATTCTTCTAGTACACTTTTTGAAATTTCTTCAAAAATTATTTTCTCTTCAAAAGAAAAAATGAAGGTATAATATCCGTTATTAAAATTAATAAAAACTCCTTCTTCACTCTTTGTCTGTTGTGTTTGATAATAGCTCATAAGCAACATAATTTAGTTAGCAATTCCACGTTGTGTAAAGAAAAAACGTTCTAAAGCATTCTTATCAGAAGCTCCTAAATACTGACAAGCTTCCATCCAATTTACCCATTCTATTCCACTGAATTTATGCGGTTCTCGCAATAAGAACGTTTTCCTAATATCTTTTAATAGAAAATAATGTCTGGTAAGTACAGGTTTGTTATTAGATGCATTACAGAAAGTAGAAATATATTCAAAGTCGTGATAATTTAAACAAACACCAACTTCTTCAAAAGTTTCTCGTATCAAACACGATTCTGGAGTTTCTCCTTTTTTCGAAAAACCTCCAATAAGTCCATACGCTTTCTTTTCCGTATTTTTTCGTAATACCAAGACTTCCAAATTACTCACTATAAGTAATCTTGATTTTTCTCTATGTTTCTTTTTCATTTTACTTTAAATCATCCGTAAAATCATTTTCATTATCGTTAAAATCATTTTTATCATCTTCATAATTTTCAATAGAATATGCTAATCTTGTACTGACTTTTACTAAATAAATAGTATCATCAGTTCTGACTTCAACGGCTTCAATGATTTCATTTTTAGCATTTTTGAATTTAATGATGTCTAAATCGTCATAACCTTCTGGATATTTTTCTACTAGAAGGTTTAAAATTTTTTGTGTCAATTTTTGATAATCAACAATAACTCTTTTCATGATTTGGTAGATTTTACATGTTTAATAAATAGGCGAAAATCAATGGTGCTACAATAGTTGCATCACTTTCTATAAAAAATTTAGGTGTGTCAATATCTAATTTTCCCCATGTGATTTTTTCATTTGGAACTGCTCCTGAATAAGAACCATAACTCGTAGTAGAATCTGATATTTGACAAAAATAACTCCAGAAAGGTGTATCTTCTCTTTCTAAATCTTGATACAACATTGGAACGACACAAATAGGGAAATCACCCGCAATACCGCCACCAATTTGGAAGAAGCCAATTCCATTTTTTGAATTGCCTGTATACCAATCTGCCAAAAAAGTCATATATTCAATTCCTGACTTCATGGTAGTTGCTTTTAATTCTCCTTTAACAACATAAGACGCAAATATATTACCCATAGTGCTATCTTCCCATCCTGGAACAACCATTGGCAGTTTTTTTTCTGCTGCTGCATACATCCATGAATCTTTTATATCAATTTCATAATATTCTTCTAGCACTCCTGATAACAAAAGCTTGTACATAAACTCATGAGGGAAATAGCGTTCGTTATTTTCTTCTGCTTCTTTCCAAATTTTATAAATATGCTTTTGTAAACGACGAAATGCTTCTTCTTCTGGGATACATGTATCAGTCACACGATTGAGTCCCTTTTCTAATAAATCCCATTCGTCTTGAGGTGTTAAATCTCTATAATTTGGCACTCTTTTGTAATGAGAGTGCGCTACTAAATTCATAATATCTTCTTCCAAATTGGCACCTGTACACGAAATGATATGCACTTTATCTTGGCGAATGATTTCTGCAAATATTTTTCCCAATTCAGCAGTACTCATCGCGCCTGCCAAAGAAACTAACATTTTTGAATGTTGTTGTAATTGTGCTTCGTATCCTTTGGCAGCATCCACTAAAGCAGCTGCATTGAAGTGAAGAAAATATTTTTCTATAAATTCTGAAATATGTCCTTTATTGGTAATCATCTGTATCTTTAAATTTTGAAATTTTTGAGAAAGGTGAATTCTCATTAAACTTAGGTTCATCCTCATCGCTCTCCTGTGTATCTAAAAACTTATAAGACAGCATTTTATAATACAATTTAGCAGCTAAAAATTCGGACCGTTTATTGTTTTTTTGTGGACATAGTTCTACAATATCAAATCCAACTACATTTTTTTCTTCAAATACCATTTTTAAAAACTCTAAGGTTTCATACCATAATAAACCTCCAGGTTCTGGTGTTCCAGTTGCAGGCATAATAGAAGGATCTAATGCATCTAAATCAAATGTTATAAATACATTATCTGTTAACGCATCAATCACATTATCCATCCAATATTCATTAATTGCCATTTCATGTGCAAAAAATATTTTATCAGCATTCATTACACGTGTCTCGGAAATATCCATACTCCTAATACCTACCTGTATTAGGTTTGTAATTTGACTTGCTTCATACACAGCACAAGCATGATTACAAGAACTTCCTTCATATTCTTTACGTAAATCTGCATGTGCATCAATATGCAATACTGTTAAACTTTGAAAGCATTCATTGAATGCTCGTATACTTCCTATAGAAATTGAGTGTTCACCTCCAAAAAGTGTAACAAACTTATTTTTATTAATGTAATGTTTTGTGATTTTGTGAACAGCTTCTACCATGGCTTTAGGTGAACTATCTTCGGTAACAGCTTCAGCTAAATAAATTCCCTTTTTATATACTTCTGTATCTGTTTCTATATCATAAAGTTCCATGTTTTCCGATGCTTTCAAAAAAGCTTCTGGACCTTTGTCTGCTCCTTTTTGCCAAGTGCTTGTTCCATCATAAGGAACTGGAATCAATACCACGTTTGCAGTATCTAGTTTTGCATAGGATTCAGGAATTCCTGCATAAGTTTTATTCGTTATCATTATACCCTAAAATTTTTAAAAATTCTTCTGCCTTTTGTTGTTCAGCAAAAAGTTCTGTTGTAATATTTCCTTCTGTATCTTTTTGTATTAATATTCGTTTGGGTTGAGGAATTAAACAATGTTGTAATCCGCCATAACCTCCTATGGTCTCTTGATATGCTCCCGTATTGAAAAAACCTATATAAAGTGGTTTGTCTTTATCATATTTTGGAAGGTAGATAGCGTTTACATGTTGTTCGCTATTGTAATAATCATCACTATCGCAAGTAAGTCCTCCTAAAAGCACACGTTCATATTCATCATACCAACGATTGATAGGTAGCATGATAAAACGTTTATTAATTGCCCAAGTATCAGGTAACGTTGTAATAAATGAAGAATTGATCATGTTCCATTTTTCACGATCATTTTGTTGTTTTTGATACAATACTTCATAAATAGCTCCGCTACTTTCGCCAACCGTAAAACTTCCGAATTCAGTAAAAATATCTGGCACATCAACGCTAGCTTCTTGACAAACAATATTTATCTGATTGATAATTTCGTTTACCATGTATTGATAGTCATAATTAAATGCCAATGAATTTTTTACAGGAAAACCACCTCCAATATTTAAGGCATTCAATGTGGGGCAGATTTTTTTAAGTTTCACATATACTTTTAAGCATTTATGCAGTTCGTTCCAATAATAGGCTGTATCACGTATACCCGTATTGATAAAAAAGTGTAACATTTTTAAGGATACGTTTGGCTTATCAATAATTTGTTCTTTATAAAACTTGACAATATTTTTATAGCCTATTCCAAGTCTACTGGTATAAAATTCAAATTTTGGTTCTTCTTCAGAAGCAATACGAATACCAATATCGAATTTGATATTAACTTGTTCATTCAATAATTTTAATTCTTCATAATTATCAACTACAGGAATACAGTTGTAATGCCCATCATTTATGAGTTGTGCAATATTGTGAATGTATAAATCACGTTTAAATCCGTTGCAAATTATATAGGTGTCTTTTGATATTTTACCTTGTTTTTTAAAGTGTTTTACAATGTCTATATCAAAAGCAGAAGATGTCTCAATATGGATATCATTTTTTAAAGCTTCATCAATAATATAATTAAAATGAGAACTTTTTGTACAGTAGCAATAATGATATTTTCCTTCATAGTTATGTGAATCTATTGCTCTATGAAACCACTTTTTTGCTCGTTGAATATTTTGAGAAATTTGTGGTAAATACGTAAATTTTAATGGAGTACCATACTTTTTAATCAGCTCCATTATATCAATATCATGAAAGTATAAGTTCCCTTCATGTAAAGCATACTCGTCTTGTGGAAAATAATAGGTTTGATCCACAAGATCAATATATTTTGTTTTCATTATATGATCCTTACAGTAAATTGAAAAATATGTGTAAAAGGGTATACCTTTAAAGTAATTACTCTAAAGTTTTCAGTCTATATGTACAGAAAATGTCAGACTCGTAATGGTCTTAACAGCTGTGTGACGACAAGTGTTGCGTCAATATACTTTAACACGAAGTTTTTAACGGAAGTTAGCTCTACATTTCGGTTACTTATCCCATAAGCTGCTGTTGGATTTGACTTCCTAATTTCCAAAAGCCCGAAACAAAAAACACGTTTCATAATGCTTGGCTAAATGCTATAAGCAAATTACACAAAAAAATAATACGTGAAACATGAAAGTGTATTTTTTTGAAAAAATATTACAGCGACTATATTTAGCGGACAATACATTTAGTTAACAGTGATTTCTACAAAACCGTATTCACTTTTGTATTCATTTTACAAAAATCGTCGAGTTATAAAAAAAGCTTCTCAAGAAATTGAGAAGCTTTTTATTTATTGGTGTTACCTAGTAGCGGGAACTGGACTCGAACCAGTGACCTTCGGGTTATGAGCCCGACGAGCTACCTACTGCTCTATCCCGCGATATTGGATTGCAAATATACAACCATTTTTCATTCTACCAACAAAAAAATAAACTTTTTTATTGTTCTATGCTTTTTGCATTGAAAGCTGTGATTTCTCCTTCTTCTGTAAGCAGTTCTAATTCAATTGGATTGCAGCAAACTTCGCAGTCTTCAATGTATTTTTGCTGGCGCACAGATGTATCAATTAACATGGAAATTTCTTCCCAACAATACGGACATTGAAAAAAATATTCGTTCATATTGCAAAAATACAACTTAAGATTGAGACTCCAACGCTTCCATTTCTTCCTGAATTGCTTCCCAATCTTCCATCAATGTTTCCAACGTCTTCTTTTTCCCCTGATATAAATCAAAGAAATTAGGTTGCGCTATGGTTTCTTCATAATTAATCGCCAATTCCATATCAATATCTTTGATTTCTTTTTCCAAGTCAGAAATAGCACGTTCAACTTTGTTGAGTTTATTGTTAAGTGATTTTAGCTTTTTTTGCGATTCATAAGAGTGCTTTGGCGCTTCTGCTTTTACAATTTCTTGCTTTACTACTGTTCGTTTTTCAACTTCACGCAAGTCTGCTACTTTTCGTTCACCCAAATAATAGTTAATATCACCCAGATATTCTTTTATTTTTTGATCTTTAAACTCATAGACTTTGTTTGTTAAACCTTGTAAAAAATCACGATCATGCGAGACTAAGATTAAAGTTCCTTCAAAGTTTTGCAATGCCTTTTTGAGTACATTTTTCGACTTTATATCTAAGTGATTCGTAGGCTCATCCATTACCAATACATTGAAAGGTTGCAAGAGCATTTTACACAAAGCCAAACGATTTCGTTCTCCTCCAGAAAGTACTTTTACTTTTTTGTCAACTTCTTCTCCTCTAAATAGAAAAGCTCCTAGCATGTCGCGCACTTTTGGACGTGTTTTTTCATCGGCAGCTTCAATCATGGTATCTTCTACCGTAAGGCTACCATCCAAGTATTCTGCCTGATTTTGCGCAAAATAACCAACCTGTACATTATGTCCCAATTCCATTTTACCTTCATGCGAAATTTCGTTGACAATGATTTTTGCCAAAGTAGATTTTCCTTGTCCATTTTGCCCAACAAAAGCAATTTTACTACTTCTTTCTACAAATAAATCAATGTTTGAAAGCACTTGTTTTTTTCCATAGTTTTTAGAGATATTTTCTCCTTCCACCACTACTTTTCCTGGCTGAATAGATAACGGAAATTGAATTGCCATCACCGCATTATCATCTTCATCGACTTCAATACGGTCAATACGTTCCAATTTTTTAATGAGTGATTGCGCCATGGCAGCCTTGGAAGCTTTCGCTCGAAATTTTTCAATAAGTTTTTCTGTATGTTGAATATGCTTTTCCTGATTTTTTTGAGTTGCTAATTGTTGTTCACGGATTTCTTGGCGTAGTACTAAATATTTAGAATACGGTTTGTTGTAATCGTAAATACGACCTAGCGAAATTTCAATAGTCCTGTTCGTTACATTATCCAAAAACATTTTATCGTGCGACACTATGATTACGACACCCGGAAATGCTTTTAAGAACTGTTCTAACCAAATGATAGACTCTATATCCAAATGGTTCGTAGGCTCATCTAAAAGCAAGATATCGTTTTTCTGCAATAAGAGTTTTGCCAACTCTATTCGCATACGCCAACCTCCTGAAAAGGTATCTGTTTTTTTGTCAAAATCTTCTCGCTTGAAACCTAATCCTTGTAAAACTCTTTCAGTATCTCCTTTATAGTTATAACCTCCTAATATTTCATAACGCGAAGTGCATTCGCTTAAATCGACAATGAGTTGATTGTAGGACTGGCTATCATAATCAGTGCGCTCTGATAGTTGATGATTGATTTGATCAATTTTAAGTTCTAGCTCTCGAATTTGCTCAAAAGCTTCATAACTTTCTTCCAAGACGGTACGTCCTTGCGTAAATTCAATATCTTGTTTTAGAAAACCAATTTCGACATCTTTATCAGTTGCAATTTCTCCTTCATCTGGTTCGTTTTCTTTGGCAAGAATTTTTAATAAGGTAGATTTCCCCGCGCCATTTTTTCCAATCAGTCCAACACGGTCGCCCGCATTGAGTCGAAACGCAATATCTTTAAACAGATACGTTCCACCAAAAGCAACAGCAATATTGTGAATATTTATCATGAGTGTGACAAAAGTTACAGTTTTTATAAAATGTAAATCTTACTTTTGTAGTTCAGTAAGATGGTTTTATAATATATTTTACAAATGTTAAAAAAAGGATCGAAATTAAATAGTATTTTAACGGGAAGTTGCCCAAAATGCCAAAACGAGCGTATGTATGAGGTGAAAAATCCGTATAAATTAAATACTACATTGAAAATGAACGAAACTTGTTCGCAATGTGGCACTCGTTATAAGATAGAACCTTCCTTTTTTTATGGAGCAATGTATGTAAGTTATGGTGTAGGAATTGCGTTTGCGGTAGCCGCTTTTATCATTACTCGATATTTTATTGGTTCTGAAAGTTTACTGACTTCCTTTTTTGCAATTATGGGAACATTGATTGTTTTTATGCCCATTATTATGCGTGTATCGAGAAATATTTGGATTAATCTTTTTATGTCTTATGACAAAGAATTAGATCCGAAAGCAAAGTAAATTACGCATCTGCATCTTCAAAACGTTTTATATTGATCTCATTTGGTAATTCAGCTTGATATTCTAGGTGCTTATAGAGCTGTTTGGCAACTGTTGGGGCAATCATAACACCACGTGTTCCTAAACCGTTTAAAACAGCTAATTTTGGGTTTTCAGGATGTATCCCCACTAACGGTCTTCGATCAATCACTGTTGGTCGTATTCCAGCTACATGTGCTATGATTTCGTATTCACAATTAATCAGTTTTGACAATTTTGTTACGAGCTCGCTTTTAGCTTCTTCTGTTGTAGTATTTGTTTTGTCTGTCCAATTATAAGTTGCGCCTACTGTATAGACATCATTTCCTTGCGGGATAAGAAATACAGAAGATTTTAACACATAGTCTATTTTTAATGTTGGCGCTTTGATAAAGAGTAATTCTCCTTTAGTTCCATTTAATGGTAAATATGAAAAATATGGATTTTTCTTGATTCCAAATCCTTCACAGAATACTATTTTTTTAGCTTGTATGTTCTGATATTGCACGAATTCATCTTCTATAGTCAACTTTTCATATTGAAAACTTTCATTTCGCAAATAGTTTTTAGCTTGAAGATATTCGCGGTAAGCTTTGAGTAATTTTCCTGTAAAGATTCTCCCTGTTTCTTTTACTTTCCCTAAAGAGAAAGGTGCATCGACTGCTTCATTCGTGTTAATGACAAGTTGTGTATCTAGGTATTTAGACAGTTTCGGTTTATCAGAAGCTTCAAACCACATATTTTGCTCTTCAATAGCAGCAAAGCGTCTCATAACAGGTAGTTTTTCATCAAAGCTTGTTTGTAATTTCTCCTCCAAAGCTTCGTAAAACGGCAATGCGACTTCCAGTTGTTCATCAGCATTCCAAACTGGCGTAAATCGTTTTAAAATTACAGGATTATACAATCCGCCTGCAACTGTAGAAGATTTTTGAGAATCATCTTCAAAAACTATAATTTTTTTCCCTTCAGCTTCTAGTTCTTCACAAAAAGCAATTCCGGCCAATCCTAATCCAACAACTATACAATCAATCATGTTGCAAAAATAAAAAACGCTCACCAAATAGTGAGCGTTTTAATATTGTTATGTGTTATGAATTTTAGTAATTCCACATGTCTTGTTCTCTTCCTCTGATCTTTTCTTTGATTCGTTCAGATTCCAATAACTGCATGAGTGAATTCTCTTTCACGTATTCTTTAACTTGTCGATCTCCCTGGACATTTTCTTCTTTGTAGATAAGTCCATTGAAACGTCTTGAGTTGAGCACATGGTCAAATGATAATGGCACTGCAGCATTACGATCATTGAATGCTTTAGCTTCGTGCAAAATTTCTCTTGCATCTGGATAGAATACCCAAAATAATTCGATTAAATCTTGCTCTCCATCTAAATCAACATATTGTGCTTCAACTGCAACAGGTGCAATACCTAACAGTCTATATTTTAATTCACCTTGACGCTTGTCGAAATACCAGACTCCTTTTACATGATATTCTTGAATATCAGCAGCAGTTAGTTCTCTTACTTCAATATACTCATCAGAAAGCTTTTCTCCTCTGTTTAATTGGTTGAAACCTTCATCTAAAGTATCAATCTTCTTTAAACTTGATTGAATATCTTTGAGTGTACGTGTTGCTGTAAAATTACCATCTGCATAGATCTTTTCGATCTTGTTGCTTTTGATATTTGCCATTAACACATCATATAGAGAACGTCTGTCTGGACGTATCCCGATTGAGTCAATAGGATAATACAATGGAAAGTTTACTCTTTCATCAAGATCTATAATTTCCCAAGTTGTTGCTGACCAAAGAATATCTCTGTCATCAACATATCCGTATGGTAAAGGACCATCATTATCAGCATCTTTCTGAGCTTGTGTCTTTTTACCAATTTCACTTGGATCCTTTGCGTTCAATAAGTTTGCTTGCGCAAGCATAGTTCCTGATAGCAGGAATGTAAATGCAATTGTAAATAAACCTTTCCAATTCATAACAAATGTTTTAATATTTTTTAGTTTGTAATTTCAATAATTACTGGCGATATTTTCTTAATAAGTGGTCCGTTACTTTTGGCCTTAATATTCAGAATCTGTACCGTTTGTCCTCTTCTAGCTCTGTTTAATGCAGCTTTAGCTCTTCCGTCTAACTTACTACCATTCACAGTAATTGTTGGTTGACCAGGAACTTTAAAATCAAACTGAGTTACACGTAATGGTAATTCGAAGTCGAAATCTTCGAAATCAGCTTTTACTGATCCCTTTGCAACACCTGATTTACTCATTTTTGTAGAACCTTTAACACCTCTGAAGAATCCAGTTGGTGCAGGAATATCTTTAATTCTGAATGTTTTACTATCTCCAGCTTTAGAACCATCATCAAGTGTAGCAGATACATTGATTTTTACTTCTGTTCCTGTAGATGGCTTCATGTTATATTTCCCGTTTCCAACTTTTTTTAATCCATTTGCATTTGCAGTTACCTTATTATCTGGCACACCGGCAAAAGAAATTGTCATTGGGTTATCTACTCCACGATATACTACATTCATCTTATCTGCAGAAATAGTTGCTGAGTTTGGACGTGGCACTACTACATAGTTTCCAACAATAGGAATTTCTAATGGCTTTCCATCTTCTAAGAATGTAAAGCTTCCCTCTACTTTATGTTCACCAACATTTCCTACATTGAAGTCTAATTTAGCCGCACCTGAAGAGTCTACTGCTTTAGCAACATCGATTTCGGTTCCTTGAACAGTAAGTTTTGTAGGAGTAACATTAGCATACTTACCTAATACTACTTTTCCTTGAAACTTCTCTCCTGCAAAGAATGCTGACTTGTCAGCAAGTATAATTGCTTGATACTTTTTTAGCGAAACAGCTTCTGTTAGTGTATTTCCTAAGAATAAGTTGAACATATTAGCTTCTGTAACTTTAACATCATTTTGCATAGCTGTTAACTTTGTATAAGATGCAATAGCTGGGAAACCTTGGAAATGATAATCTAACCAATCTATTTTCTTACCTTCTTTGTTTGTTACAGGACCAGTATTGAAACGCTTGTCAAAGCTTTCAATAGCCTTTTTGTATTTCACGTCAGTTCCTAAAACAGCTTTGATATCTGATTTGTATTTTTCAATTTCAGCCATCACAGCTTGCCCAGCCTTTGTAAGGCGATCACCTGTAAACCATTTTTCATCAAGAATATCAGTTTTGTCCATCGCTTCAAAAGGTAATTTACCTGTTTCTGTATCAGGAACATACCCACCATCTTTTAAAAGATCTGCTTTTAGTGTTTCAATGTATTTGAAAAATCTATCTGATATACGATTTACTTCTTGAGCTTTATTCGCAGGAACTGCGAATTCTTCCTTTTTCTCTTTTCCTTTTGTAATTAAATCGTCTAGTAATGCACCATTTGTTTCAGATGCCGCTATGTTAGACTCAGCAAACTTTGCTTCCATTAATCCAAAAGCTGATAATACTTCCTTAGACATATTCATAGCCATCATTGCGATGAATACCAAATACATCAGGTTAATCATTTTCTGCCTTGCAGATACTTTTCCTCCTGCCATTTCTAATTAGTTTTTTTTGTTAATTTTTGTTGAATTAATTATTTAATTAACTACTAATTAGTTTTTGTTCATAGCAGATAACATTCCTCCATATACACCATTTAACGATGATAAGTTAGATGCTAATGATTGCATTTGCTCTTTAAGCTTCGCTGCATTTTCAACAGCTTCCTCGTTGATCGCCGCTTGACGATTAGCACTTTCCATTTGAACTTTGTAAAGACTATTTAAAGACTCCATTTGTGCTGCTGCTAATGACATTTCTTCACTGTACTTTTTAGTTGAAGCAATTGCGTCTACTGTAGGAGATATACTTTTTGCAGCTCCTTCAAAGTTACGAATACTATCTCCTAAGCTGCTCATTAATTCTCCGTCAATTCTAGCGTCTTTTAATAAGTTATCTAATTTCTTAGACAATAATCCTTCTGCATCAGTTGCTTCTTGCTTTTTAGCTTTAGCTTTTGCAGATCCTCCTGATAACTCAGGGTATACTAATGACCAATCTAGTTCGTCAGATTGTCTTTCAAATGCTGAATATGTAAATACCAGTGCTTCTACAATCATACCTAGTGTTAAAATCTCACTTCCGTAAGGCCAGTGTTGAATTTTAAATAATGCTCCTACAATTACAATTGCCGCTCCTAGTCCATATACCATGTTCGTTAGCGTAATCTTGCCATTCTTTGCCATAATAATCTAATTTTAGTTTAGTGTTTAGTTAATAAAATTTAAGTGTTTGGGTTTTCCGTGGTTTATTTTAGTATTTTGATTTTCTAATTTTTTACTGTTCCGATAACATCAGTTCCCATGTAGCTTTGTACAGTTCTGAAACCAATATAACTTCTTGCTGAATCTTTGTACTCAAAGTCTCTTGTACTTACTTGTAAGAAGTATTCAACATCTTTCCATGAACCTCCACGAATTACTTTACGATTGTTAAGTGAATCGTTTACGTTCGGGCTCATTGTAGACATGTATTCGTATGAACTTGGGTCATAAGATGACGCTGTCCACTCTGCTACATTTCCTGCCATGTTATATAAATTGAAGTCGTTAGGTTCAAATGCATCACCTTCTACTGTGTATAGTGCTTGGTCTGCTGCATAATTTCCTCTTAATGGCTTAAAGTTTGCCAAGAAACAACCTCTATCATTCATTGTGTAAGGTCCTCCCCAAGGATACGTTGCTCCTTCAAGTCCGCCTCTTGCTGCGTACTCCCATTCTGCTTCAGATGGCAATCTGAATTTGTTGATCCTGTGACGCTTCTTTTCTTTTCTGTAAATATTCTTTTTTAAAGTTCTCCACTCACAAAATGCCTTTGCTTGTTGCCATGTTACACCTACTACTGGATAATCATTGTATGCATCATGCCAGAAGTAATCATTGTGCATTGGCTCGTTGTATGAATATTCGAAATCTCTAATCCACACTGTAGTATCTGGATAGATCTCTAGATTTTCTCTTTTGATAAAATCCGTACGCTTTTTCCCTTTGTGTTTTGCTGCAGCTTCAATATCCATCCATGTGTATTGGAATCTTACTTTTGTCCAATCGATTGTACGTTGTCCATTATATGATTCTGCTTCAGGAATTAACATAGAATCTAAAACCTCTGCATAGTACTCATCTGGAATTTCAGAATAATCCCAGATTAACTCTTCATCACGGTTTAGACGTCTACCTTCATAACCTGTATCACCTAAGCCTACATAGTTTTCAAGATTGTACTTTTCCCAAGCTGTTAAATCAGTTGTATCAGCATCCTTGAATGCAAACTTTGCGATACCATCTTCATTAGGATCGGTCTTACCTTCTTCATCTGCTAATATTGCTAGTCTTGTTCTCATTATTGAGTCACGAACCCAGTATACAAATTCACGATATTCGCTATTAGTAATTTCAGTTTCATCCATATAGAATGATGGAACTGTAACTGTTTTAGTTGGTGCGTTTTTAGTTTGAGCAATATCATCATCAGATTTACCCATGATGAAAGAACCACCAGGAACTAAAGTCATACCATAAGGTTTTTCTGGATGCCATTTTTTTCCTTTGACACCGATTAGCTCACCTCTGTCTTTAGAACCACAGCTACAAAGAAATGCTAAAACAGCTGTTAATACAACAATCTTTTTCATACGGAATTATTGAGGTTAATACGTTTTTTATAGATTTTAAGGGCGTAAACCTATTTATTTATTTTTAAAAAAACAATTTTTTATTCTAAAAACTAATGGTTTTAAATCGCTTTTTCTAAATATAATTTTAAGGTTTTCTTAACACACTTATTTAATTTATACTTTTTTTATACGCCATCCACCATCTTTCAGGGATAATTTGATTGCATGCATTCAAATAATCTTGGTGTGTGCAAGGTAATAACGTATGTCTTTTTAATTTATTATTCAAACTTGAAATAAATGGTATTTCTATCCACCATCTTTCAGTTTTATTACTCTTATAAAATACCATTTCTTCTACGTCGTTTGGCACGATATACTTTAAATAGTCGTCTTTTGGGGCAAATGGATAATCTTTTACACGATAATTGACTCCTTCAATAAAATACCAAATCATTTGTGCGACTAACATAGCCGTAATTTCTTCATCTTTGGAATTGCGATACTCAAAAACACCAAATGAAGATACTTTATCACTGATTCCTGCATATCGACTAATGGCGCAAATTTCTTTTCCATCTAAGCCGTTTGGTGATGTATTTTGATTCCCACTTACTTCAGAAGCCTTTACTGCCGATAAATCAATTCCGACAATGTCTGCATCACGTGTAATTGGCTCAACGATACTTATATCATTAGAAACTTGCCCTAAACGGTACGCATCAAAGAAAAGTTTTTGCATTAAATCAATTTCTTCTTGCGCATTGAAATAGGTTTGGTATCCTATATTACTGTAATTGAATAGATTGTGCGGCTCTTCTGTGATGATTTTACCCATGTAAGATTGATTACTTACAGATTGTGTTACCGCACCAAAATCAAATTTGCTATCTACATTTACAATATTCACCGTTTGCTCCAAATTGTCATACGCGCGATACATTGCGTACATTAAATCTTGGCTTCCTCCCAAAATAATAGGAATGATGTTTTTTTTGAGCAAAGGTTCCATGATATGCTTCAATGCTGCATACGTATCATCAACGGATTCTCCTTTTTGAAGATTTCCTAAGTCAACAAGTTTGTGACTCCAGTTTCCTGGAAAGAGACTGTAGAGTGCTTTTCGAATTTCTAATAAATCTAAGCTTTCACCCAAATAATTGATATCACTTCGATTTTCAAGCACTGCTATGATTGCAAATTTTGCTTCAGTCACCGATTCAGGAATACCATTTTTGGACGTATGGATGTCTATTTGATTTCCAAAAGCCTGCTCCGACAACAATTCATTATGAGCCATCAATATATCATTGACGGGTGATAAAAATTCGAACTCCATTATTTTTTAGCTTTTGCTTTTGACTTAGCTTTTGCTTTTGTTTTCTTCTTTGGAGCTTTATCTTCAATCATTTTTTGAACTTCTTCTAAGGTCAATTTTGTAGCATCAACTGTTTTTGGAAGCTCAATTTTTATTTTTCCTTGAATGATATTGCTTCTTCCCCATCGTGCTTTTTCGACGCGAATTCCTTCTACTTCCCAATTGTGAATTACTTTTTCACGTTCTTTTTTCTTCTTGTCTTCAATGAGTTCTTCAATATCGGCTTGCGACAAATTATCGAAGTCATATTTTTTATTGACATTAATAAAGATTCCATTCCACTTTAAGAAAGGTCCAAAACGCCCAACTCCTTTGGTAACATCATGTCCTTCATATTGTGCGATTGGCGCATCTGCTTTTTCACGCGCATCAATTAATTCTTTTGCACGCTCCATTTCCACACTTAATGGATCTTCTCCTTTGTCTAAAGAGATAAATTTTTTACCAAATTTTACATACGGGCCATAACGACCGTTGTTTACCTCAACAGCTTGACCTTTGTATTCTCCTAGTGATTTTGGCAATTGAAATAAATCCATTGCTTCTTCAAAAGTGATGGTATTTAATTGCTGATCTGGACTCAAGCTTGCAAATTTCGGCTTTTCTTCATCGTCTACCGTTCCTACTTGAACCATTGGCCCAAATCTTCCTAAACGCACACTAACTTGCTTTCCAGTTTCAGGATCAACTCCTAAGATACGTTCTCCTGATTCACGTTCGGCATTTTCTTTTACATCTTCTACAGTTGGGTGAAAATCTGCATAGAAATCTTTCATCATTACTTTCCACTCTTCATTACCAGAAGCAATATCGTCAAAGTTTTGCTCTACTTTCGCTGTAAAATTGTAGTCTAAAATTGAAGAGAAATTTTTCACCAAGAAATCATTTACAATCATTCCAATATCCGTTGGCACTAATTTCCCTTTATCAGAACCTACTTTTTCAGTCAGTTCCTTTTCTATGATTTTATCTGCTTTTAATGTGAGTTGTTCGTATTTACGCTCTACACCTTCTACAGAACCTTTTTCAATGTATCCTCTGTTTTGGATTGTAGAAATTGTTGGCGCATACGTTGACGGCCTTCCAATTCCTAACTCTTCTAATTGTTTTACAAGCGATGCTTCCGTAAATCGATATGGTGCTTTGGTGTAACGCTGTGTTGCTGTTATAAATTCGTTTGTGAGTTGTTCACCTACAAATAATGCTGGCAACATTCCGTCTTGCTCTTCTTCCTCATCATCTTTTCCTTCTAAATATACTTTTAGGAAACCTTCGAATTTTAATACTTCACCATTTGCAGTGAAACGTTCCCCATGTGTATTGGCTTCTATTTTTGCGTTGGTACGTTCAAGCTTTGCATCGCTCATTTGAGAAGCAACAGTACGTTTCCAGATAAGTTCATATAAACGTATTTGATCGTATTCTGCATCTACCGAATGATTCGCCATGTTTGTCGGACGAATAGCTTCGTGTGCTTCCTGTGCTCCTTTTGATTTACTTCTGTAATCTCTTGGATGACTATATTCTTCACCATAGGAACGAATGATTTCTTCCTGTGCTGCATTTTTTGCATCGTTGGAAAGGTTAACACTATCCGTTCTCATATAGGTAATTAAACCAGCTTCATATAAACGCTGTGCCAATGTCATCGTTTTACTTACGGAGAAATATAGCTTTCGCGATGCTTCTTGTTGTAGTGTTGATGTGGTAAATGGTGCTGCTGGTGATTTTTTTGCTGGCTTAGTTTCTAAGTTGGCAATTTTAAAATCGGCCCCAGCATTTTTGGCTAAGAAATCTTTGGCTTCTTGATGTGTTGGGAATGTTTTATTTAGTCTTGCTTTGAACTTTTTCCCTTTTGAATTTAAGAATTCAGCTGCGATTTTAAATGATGCTTGTGGTTTAAAGTCTTGAATGCTACGTTCACGCTCAACAATTAATCGTACCGAAACTGATTGAACACGTCCGGCAGACAATCCTCCTTTTACTTTTCTCCAAAGTACAGGTGACAATTCGTATCCTACCAATCTATCTAATATCCTACGTGCTTGTTGTGCGTTTACAAGATTGTAGTCAATATCCCTTGGGTTTTCAATTGCCTTTAAGATTGCTGATTTGGTAATTTCATGAAAAACGATTCGCTTTGTACGTTCTGGATCTAATTTTAATGTTTCCGCTAAATGCCATGCAATTGCTTCTCCTTCACGATCCTCATCACTAGCGAGCCATACAACTTCTGCTTTTTTTGCTAAGTCTTTTAATTTTTTTACTACTGTTTTTTTGTCGTCAGAGACAATATATTCAGGTTCAAAATCGCCATCAACATTCACACCTAATTCTTTGGAAGGTAAGTCTGCAATGTGACCAAAACTTGATTCTACTTTGTAATCTTTTCCAAGAAATTTTTCAATTGTTTTTGCCTTTGCAGGTGACTCAACAATTACCAGATTCTTTGCCATATATTATTTTTTCAGAGTACAAAAGTATGTAGATTTTTAAAAATGGGCACATTTTTTTGCATTTACGACTTTTTTGCGTCTGTATTTTTTCATTTTTTACAGATTTAAAAATCATATTTCACACCTATGGTAAATGCGCCTGACTTCCTAGCTCCGAGATAATTTATATATGGTGAAAATTCATATTTACAAACCAGTCCAACTTTTTTATAATACAAGGTAGAAAACAATCCGTAATTGATTTTTCGATCAAAGAAGTTGATGTTATCCCTACCAAAAACCTCATTATTTGGCGAATAGAATTCGTATCCAAGATATCCGCCAGCTTCTACACCAAAGTTTCCAAAACGCCTTTCAAGACCAGAATACACATTCATACTTAGTTCTCCTCTATTAAAACTGATAGAATCATTTTTGAGACGAAGATTTCTGAATTGCAAAGAAGCTCCATAATTAAAGGTGTACTTCTTTTTTAGTTTTTCTTTAACGGTATAAGAAAGTTCAAAAATATAAGAACCTATAAAATCATAATCATTTTTATTTACAAAACCATTGAAGCCAACCATGAGGTCAAGATTGTCATACATTTTTTCTGCTTTTTTAGATTTACGACGTTTTTTACGTTTCTTTTTGAGCATTTCTGGAGTTATCAATTCCCAAGAAGCTAGTTTCAATCCTGCCGCATTGAGTTGGCAATCTTCTTCTCCATCAGTAAAAGCCATGCTTGCTGTAATGCTCAATGAATGTTTGGTCTTAGATTTTGTAATCCTATTTCCGTCAAAAGCATTGGTATTGTTTGAAACCAACGCATTATTTTTTCCATTCATGAATCGTGAATGATTTCCAGTCTGTGTTTTCACTACACCTTTTCTCTCTCTTTGTGAGTTTTTAGTAGTTTGCTGCTGTTTTTTTGTTTCTGACATTAAAACAGAAGTGTTTGTTTCTGCTTGACTGTCATCATTCACGACTGCATTTGAATGTGAATTTGAATCTGGACTTAAGTTTGAGCTCAAGGTTGAATTTGAAATTATTTCGTTATTAGTATTTGTATTTTTCTTTGAAACTTCTGTGGTTTCTACATCAGCTACTTTATGAACACCAATATAAATTCCTAACGAGCATAACAATGTAAATAAGAGTATGTATATAAGGAGTCTTTTGCGTTTTTTACGCATCATTTTTTGCTGCACCATTTGCCAACCATCTGGAGAAGGTTGTACAGTACGATCTGAAAGCGCTGTTTTAGCGAACGCATCTATGAAATCAAAATCTTCCATTGACTTTTTTTATGGTTTGCAATTGTTCTTTTAATAGTTTTCGCGCTCTGAATAAGCGTGTCTTCGATGTAGTTTCTGGTATTTTTAATAGATCTGCAATTTCCTTATGCGAATATCCTTCTATTGCATACAAATTGAATACTAGTTTAAACTCCAACGGAAGTTGCTCTATGAGTCGCTGAATTTCCGAAACTTCATTTACAGGTTCTTGATAGGTTTTTTGTCGCTCTAGAATAATTTCACTTTGGGAAGCTATTACAAACTTCTTTTTACGAAGAAACGATAGACTTTCTCGAATCATGATTTTACGAATCCAACCTTCAAAACTTCCTTTGTTTTTATATTTTTTTATATTAAAAAATACTTTTATAAAACCATTATTCAAAGCTTCTTCTGCCAAGGTTTTATCGGAAATAAAGTTTTGACACGCCGCTAGCATTTTAGGTGCAAAGGCATCATAAACTGCTTTTTGTGCGAGTTCATCACCTTTGATTAATGCTTTTATATTATATGCTTCTGCGTTTGTGTTTTCCAAAAACGTTTGCCCTATTTGGTTGTTTTGTATTTGAATTATTTTTAACAAGTTGTCGATATAATTGTAATCGGAATGATAAAAAATTCGTTTGCTACTCCATAATTCACACGTACATAGATCGTTTGCTCTTGCGATGTGTTTTGATACGATGTTTGTGAAAGCGGATTGGTTTCTGCATCTGCATCTAATTGTGTTTCATAGAATGCAATACTATCTTCATCGGTCAATGCTTCTAAATCTTCAATTTGTAAAATACAAGGTATATAATTTTCAAAGATAAATTCAGATATTTCAGAACCATCAATTCCTTCGCATTCCGAAAATATAAGTTGCGTACAATAGTTTTCTTCTTCACATTCTTTTGTCAAGGTAAAACTTACATCTTGATTTGTGAAGCGCATCATTTCATCTGAAAGGATTTCTGTTTTCCAATGAAAATTCCAATCATCAGCAGTCATTCCTTGCTCCTCAAAAGTAATATTTGTGTGCAATTCGTCTTCTATAAAATAAACAATCCAAGTTCCTACATGAAGCTCTCCATTATTGTAAAATTGAAACGTTCCGTCATCTGCTACATCAAACACTGCATTTTCATACATATCTTCATCTTCATCATCGTGACTTACAATCCATACACATTCTTGCAATAGTTGGCTACATTGCCCTGCGATTTGATCTTGCTGCGCTGCTATACAATCGTCAATTGCTTGTTTTAATTCGTCTTTATTTTGAATTAAGAATTCTTCTCCGCTTTCTAAAATACTTTGAATTGGAAAATTGATTCCGATACTATTTCCATCTGAAATATTTTCAAGAATAAAACTAAAATTAGCATCACTTGAAACTACATATTCGTTTACAACCATTAAGTCTGTATCAAATTCGAGCATTGTAAAAGAGTATAAAAACTTTATACAGGTGATTTCATCTTCATCTTCGGTTTCAGCTACACGTTCAATCAAACTAAATAATTCTGATTCTTTCTGAATGACATTTTCCAGTGCTACTGTTCCTACTTCTTCATTATCATCTAAATCAGAACATGAAAATGCAAAGAGTCCGACACATATAAGCATTAGTATTTTTAAAAATTGTTTTTTCATAATCAGGTTTTGTTAATGTTTCTACAGATATAGACGCGTATGTTTTTGAAAAGGTTCCCGATGTTTAGTTTTTTTAATTTAAATCAGCAGCATACACAGACCAATCTTGTAGACCTTGCCCAAGCATATCACCATAAATGACATACATTTTATCTCCTACGATGCACATTTCTTCTATAGCTTCTAATCCGCTAGCATTTGTTAAGTTATGCTGCAACTCTTGATACGTATTATCTAACGTATCAAAAACTCCTATATGACTTTCTCTCTCTGTAATACCTAGGACAGTATTTCCTGTAAACGTAATGCCTGCAACATAAATTAAGTTTTGATACGCTTTTACATAAGACACGTTCATATTTTGACTCATTTGCAAGGTTTGCACATTACTTGGATCATCTAAAGGAATGATATAAATAGTGTTCTGCGCTGGTTGTACTGCCGGATAATCTGTAACTCCTCCAAATACATATAAAACATTATTTACAATGATAGCATCTGCTCCATAACGCGCTTCTGGCAAACTTGCAAATTCGTTATAGGTTTGCGTAGCTACATTAGACTTATATATTCTAGCTGGATCTACAAGATGATTACCTCCTACAACATAAATATCATCGCCTTGTGTTGCCGTACCATATACAATCGGCGCTCCTAGATTTGAAATTTGCGAGTTGGTTGGTTAGGAGGTTGGTACGGTAGAAAAATTAGAATTATATAATGAAATCTTTTGTGTATTTACAAGCGCAAGTTGATTTGCTATTACATGTAATTTTGAATATGTAAAGTTGTAATTATTAACTATCTGTTCGGTTTGCAATCCACTTTCTAAATCTACTTTTAAAACACGTTGCGCTTGCCCATCATAATAACCTCTGTGCGCGATATAAATACCATCTTCGCTATTTGTTCCAATCATTCCTGTTCCAAAAACTTGCAATGATGCATTTACTGTAAACACTTCTGTAAATTGAAGCGATGTGCTTTCTGTAGACATATAGTCTTGTGCTGTTTTGGGAACGAGCGTCACATGCAGTTCTGTCTCATTTCCCACTTCAATAACACCTGTAACCGAACCATTCTCCTGAATTTCACAATTCATTCCTGTATTCGCCGAGAATTGCGTAGCTCTTCCCAATTCAAAGGAATACATATAACTATTAGGAGCCACATAATAATCCTGTTTTGCTTCATCAACAGTAGTAGCATCATATTTTATTTCATGACCTTTTCTCCACTATACAGTAGTATCCGTAAAAACAAATTCATCATCCACCATATTAAAATTTGAAGAAATATTGAGCGTGTCTTGCTCATTTTGCAATGTTGCTTGACTGATTCGCCATACTTTTTCAGAATTGCCTGCTAATAATTGAATATTAGCTTCACGTAATCCTTCAAGCGAAGATTTATTAATAATAGTTCCATTGTTATCATCTGATGCACAGGAAACTATACAAATTACAAGCTAGCATATAAATATTTTTTTCATGGCAACTTTTTTAATTGGTTTCTATCAACATAGACGCCCTCATTTTAAAAAAGGTTCCCAAAAAATAAAAAAAGCCTATTTTTTCAAATAGGCTTCTTCGTTATACAGGGTGTAAAGTTGTAATAGTAAAGTGATTATTGAATTGTAAATTCACTAATCAATTCAATTCCCGTATTTGTGTAGTTATATTGAGTCAACGTATTTTCTCCGATTTTCAATAATTTATCTTCCATTGGAATAACATCATACGCATCATTTGTGCTAAAGTTTTGTATTAATTGTAAGTTAGAAATATCTGATTTATTAAACACTTTTAATCCTGATGCACCATCACAAATAAACAATCTATCTCCTTTGATTCCCAATCCATACGGTTCATCCATAATGTATGTTTCTGCCAATTGCGGATTATGAATATCCGAAATATCAATAATTTCCAATCTACTCTCTAGCATTTGTATTTCTCCATCCATACAACTCGCGCCTGCACGAAGTGTGACATACGCATAATTACCATCAACTACTACAGGATCGCAGAATTTAGCATGATCAAAATCTGATATATATATTGGCAAGCTTGCTTGGGTAATATCGTAAATATACATTCCTGTACGTGTTCCAATGAATAGTTTATCATCTTGATGAAAAATAGTTTCTGCTTGCCAAGTCACATACTCTTCATTTACTTTTACAGGTGTTTGTAAATTTTGAATGTCAAACACATTAATTTTATAATTATCTACCACATACAAATGATCTTCTACAATTTTAAATCGAGCCAATGATCCACCTGAACCTGTATTTCCTCCTCCATCAGATGTTTCTAAAGCTACAACATCATTATCTATTATTTCTCTGCGTTCAACAGCAATATCCCAACCGATAATAATATCTTCTTCGTAATTATAATTCTCCCAATCAAAGAAAGAAACATCTTGTGGATATTCAGCTTGTTGCGGATTTTCAATAACATCCTCCACGCGTCCTATCAGTTGTATATCATTGATCTGGCTAATATCAAAAACCACTAAATCTTTCCCACTATCTGCATACAAATAATTTCCTTTTACTGACACATCTCTGTTCAATGGAATTTTTAAGAAGTTAACAATTGTTGGTTGCAATGGGTTTCTGTTATCAATGACATGCACTCCTTTATCTACATCATTCACAAAAATAAACTGTTGATATGCATAAATTTTCCCAGATGTTACAATACTTTGAGCAGGTAATATTTCCACAGAAGCACGCAATTCTGTAGTGCTAATGGTAATTGGCGTCGCTACATTTACATATTCATAATCTTTATCATCTGAACAAGACATAAAAAGGCAAGTCACTACAAATAACAATAGGTAATTAATTTTCATGGTGAAGTCGTTTTTTGATTCGTTTATACAGCAGATACAAACATCTAAAAAAGGTTGCGTTGAAAAAGTAGGTATTTAACATGTCATTATGTCACTATCTTTGAAATAATTCTATCTTTGTACCTTATTTGATAAAGAATTCACCGTTCAGAATATATTTATATGGAGAAGATTATTGACGAAAGCAAACAAGGAGAAAGTATTGTTTTAGCACAAGATCCAAAGAACACACGAAAACTATATATTGAAAGTTATGGCTGTCAGATGAATTTTTCTGATAGCGAAATTGTAGCCTCTATTTTAGCAAAAGAAGGTTTTAACACTACCAATCGCTTGGAAGAAGCTGATTTAGTTTTAGTAAATACCTGTTCTATTAGAGACAAGGCAGAACAAACTGTACGCAAACGTCTAGAAAAATACAATGCCGTTAAGAAAAACAATCCAAAAATGAAAGTTGGTGTGTTAGGATGCATGGCAGAACGTTTGAAAAGCAAGTTTTTAGAAGAAGAAAAAATTGTAGACATGGTCGTTGGACCAGATGCATATAAAGATTTACCAAACCTTGTACAAGAAATTGATGAAGGACGCAATGCGGTGAATGTGATTCTTTCAAAAGAAGAAACATATGGCGATATTTCACCTGTGCGTTTAAACACAAACGGAATTAACGCATTGGTTTCTATTACAAGAGGTTGCGACAATATGTGTACGTTTTGTGTAGTTCCTTTTACACGTGGACGTGAACGCAGCCGTGATCCGCAATCTATTTTAGAAGAAATTCAAGAATTGGTTGATAAAAACTATAAAGAAGTAACGCTTCTTGGTCAAAACGTAGACAGCTATTTATGGTATGGCGGTGGTTTGAAAAAAGATTTTGAGAAAGCTTCAGAAATGCAAAAAGCAACTGCTGTCGATTTTGCAAAATTGCTTGATATGGTTGCCGTAAAATTTCCAAAATTACGTCTTCGTTTCTCAACATCCAATCCACAAGACATGCACGAAAATGTATTGCGTGTAATGGCAAAACATCAGAATATTTGCAATTATATTCACTTGCCAGTACAAAGTGGAAGTGATCGTATTTTAACAGAAATGAATCGATTACATACACGTGAAGAATATTTTAGACTGATTGATAAGATTCGTGAAATTATTCCTGAGTGCGGAATTTCCCAAGATATGATTGCTGGTTTCCCAACAGAAACTGAAGAAGATCATCAAGATACCTTATCCTTAATGCGCTACGTAAAATATGATTTTGGATATATGTTTGCCTATTCAGAACGACCAGGAACGATGGCTGCCAGAAAAATGGAAGACGATGTGCCTGAACCTGTAAAGAAGCGTAGGCTTGCAGAAATTATTGCGTTACAATTAGAACATAGTGCTTACAGAACAAAGAGACAACTCAATAAAATAAAAGAAGTACTTATTGAAGGAACTTCTAAAAAATCAGATGCACATTGGAAAGGAAGAACTTCTGAAAATACAGTGGTAGTATTCCCAAAAGAAAACTTCAAGCCAGGTGATTTTGTCAATGTAAAAATAATCGATTGTACTTCAGCGACCCTAATTGGTGAACCTATCGAACTCTCTGAAAACAATTAACAACAAATGTGTTTTGCTCCAACCGAAAAAAAATAAATAGATGAAAAAAACTTTTTTAATAACATCCGCAATTTTAGTGTTTTTCTGCCTTTCTTGTAATGATGAAATTTTAGACCCAAGTATTGTTATTGAACAACCTGCTAACAACGGAGGAAATAACGGTGGCGGAAACAATGGCGGTGGAAATAATGGAGGAAACAACGGTGGCGGAAATAATGGAACGGCGCTTTCTACCTATTCACTAGACACCACTTCAAACGTACCCATTTTTGGTGAAATTATCGTCAACACTGATTTTATTGTCAACAGCGGCATTGTAGTTTCTGCAGACATTCAGGCTACTGTTTTAGGCGCAACCAACAATTCTGTAAGTACCATTACTAGAGATGGAAACGGAAGAGTGATACAAACTGAATCTATGGATGGCGGAAACGTTACCAACAGAACAACAGTTACTTATACTGGCGACAATATCACACAAATAGTTTATGATGATTTAGGTGATAACACCGAAAATTACACCTATACATTTGTATACAGCGGTACAACTGTGACACGTACAGATGCTGCAAACAATCAATCAGCTGTATTTACATTTGACTCTAATAGCCAGTTAATCTCTAAAGAATCATTTACTGGAACTACTAGCACACAAATTGAAGTATTAACCTATTCCAATGGAAATTGCACAAGTTCAACGGTAAGTGGCGCCAATACAGGGAATAATGTTTTTATATACGATTCGTTTACAAACCCATTAAAATCTGTATTCAACGATCAATTCTTACTTACCATGTTTGATAGCGAGAATGACAGTGAAGTTGGAAGCGTTTTAGCAACATTTTATGCCACTAACAATTGGAGAAGAATTGAAACGAATGACGGAAATGTAGATTTCAATGTAACCTACAATGCCAATAACGACATTACTAGCAGAGATGGAAATTTTAATCTTGGAGATGGCGTTGTAATTACACAATCAGAAGCATTTCAATACCAATAAATAGTATAGAAAAACAATGAAATCAGCCATAGTTACCAACCTAAATACAAGTATTGGTCAATTTCATAAATATGACAGAAATTATTAAACACTAAAACCGATGAAAAGAATAATTTTACTGACAACAACCGTATTAGCTTTTTGCTGTTTTTCCTGCGACAATGAACCGTATGAAGGAGAGGTTTTTATAGAACAACCATCAGTAGGAACACCAACAGATCCTAATCCTGACCCAGATCCTGATCCTGTGGATCCCAATCCACCAGCAAGCGGTTCTTTACAACTAGCTGATTACGATTATATCAAAACATTTTCTTCAGGAACTGGAGATGATACTACATTTATAACGGACTTTTTGATTAATGCAAACAATCAATTTTTATCACAAAATACTATGTTTACCTTTTTAGGTATCACTGTGAATGGTGCTGGGAATGTTATTAGAGATGAATTTAGTAGAGTAACTGAAGTCCGAACTTCTGTAGATGGTACACTTATCAACAGAACTACAGTAACATACAATCTGGATAAAATAACGGATATTGTCTATGAAGATTTACAAGATGCATCTGAAAATTTTACTTTTTCATTTATACATTTAAACAACGAGGTCATACGTACCAAAGAAGGAACTAACTTATCTACCAAATTTACTTTTGATGAAAACACAAGCAGACTCATTAAAAGAGAAACAATGGAAAATGGTACCGTGGTTAAAACAGAAAATATTTCGTACGACAGTAATGGCAATTTAACATCGTCTGTTATTACAGGACAAGATGCAAATACATACTCCTACATGTATGATAGCAATACCAATCCGTTGCGCAACTCATTAAATGACCTGTATTTGTTCTCTATTCTAAATGATGAGTACGACGATCAATATGAGCATTGGCAAGCTATTATTCATAGCACTAACAATGTTACCAGTGTCACTACGCAACAAGGAAGTTCCACATTAGACATTCAATATGATGCTAGCGACAGAATTTTAAGCAGAAATGGAACTATTTTCAGTTCAGTTCCAAGTATACCTGACGGCACAACCATCACCATTGACGAAACATTTCAATACACAAACTAAAAAAAGAACCAAAAACAAATGGAATCCATACAAGCGATCAAACAACGTTTCGGAATCATTGGAAACAATGCAGGGCTTAATCGTGCTATAGAAAAAGCCATGCAAGTTGCACCAACTGATATTTCTGTGTTGGTCACTGGTGAAAGTGGAGTTGGAAAGGAAAGTATTCCTAAAATAATTCATTCGCTTTCTCACAGAAAACACGGAAAATATATTGCCGTAAACTGCGGTGCTATTCCAGAAGGAACAATTGATAGCGAATTATTTGGTCATGAAAAAGGAGCTTTTACGGGTGCTACACAAACCAGGAGTGGATATTTTGAAGTAGCTGATAACGGAACAATCTTTTTAGATGAAGTTGGAGAATTACCATTAACGACACAAGTTCGATTGTTGAGAGTCTTGGAAAATGGTGAATTCATCAAAGTAGGTTCTTCCAAAGTACAAAAAACCAATGTACGTATCGTAGCAGCTACGAATGTAAACATGTTTGAAGCCATCAAAAAAGGTAAATTCAGAGAAGATTTATACTATCGTTTAAGCACTGTTGAAATTCTTCTTCCTCCTTTACGTGCCCGAAAAGACGATATTCACTTATTGTTTAGAAAGTTTGCTTCTGATTTTGCCATGAAGTACAAAATGCCTTCCATTCGTTTGAACGAAGAAGCTACGGATATGTTGACAAAATATCGATGGAACGGAAATATTCGTCAATTGCGAAATGTTGCGGAGCAGATTTCTGTATTGGAAGAAAACCGATCTATCACACCAGATACTTTACGTCAATATTTACCAAATACTTCAGGGAACTTGCCTGCGGTAATTGAACATGAAAAAAGTGAAAGCGACTTTAGTTCGGAACGTGAAATTCTGTATAAGGTGCTTTTTGATATGAAAAGTGATTTAAACGATTTAAAGAAACTTACCATGGAACTCATGCAAAATGGTGTTTCTCAAAAAGTCAAAGAAGACAATGAAAGTCTTATTCAGAAAATATATGGTGACGATGAAAATGAGGAAATTTTCCACGAAGAAGAAACCACTACTGCTCCCGTAAAATTATTGTCCATTCCACCAGAAGTGACTGTAATTCCTGAAACCGATAAATATCATTTTGCAGAAGAAGTGGAAGAAGAAGAAACACTTTCGCTGCATGATAAAGAATTAGAATTGATCAAAAAAGCCTTAGAGCGCAACAAAGGAAAACGAAAAGCTGCTGCTAAAGAACTTGGTATCTCTGAACGAACGCTCTATAGAAAAATCAAACAATTTGATTTGTAATTTTAAGAAAACACACAAATGAAAAAGATAAAAATCATCATCACAACACTCGTCATTGCTATATCAATGGTAAGTTGTGGAATTTATAATTTTACTGGAACAGGTGATTTGAATGCCAAAACCTATCAAGTCAACTTTTTCCAAAACAATGCACCAATTGTAGAGCCTGGACTCAGCAGAGACTTTACCTTATCATTACAAGATTTTATCCAGAATCAAACGAGCTTAGACCTCGTACGATCTAATGGAGACTTAGTGTACGAAGGTGAAATTGTAGAATATCGTGTATCGCCAATGAGTGCTACGGCAAACAATACGGCTGCTCAAAACCGTTTAACCATTGGTGTACAAGTTCGTTTTACACATAAAAACAGACCTGAAGACGACTTTGACAAACGTTTCTCGTTCTTTTTTGATTATCCGGCAACAACACAATTGCCATCCGTACAAGCAACAGCATTTCAAGAAATTTTTGAACGTTTAAACCTAGATATATTCAACGCAAGTTTAGCAAAATGGTAATATGAACATTTCTGATTTTACATATATATTACAAAACCCTGTACACATCAATGCTTCACAAACAGAAGCCATTGCTGCAATTACAAAAGAGTTTCCATACTTTCAGGCAGCGCGTGTCGTGCATTTAAAAGGGTTAAAAAATCAGGATAGTTTTCAGTACAACCAACATTTAAAAATTACAGCTGCGTATACTACCGATCGTAGTATTTTATTTGATTTCATTACTTCCAAAACCTTTGAACAACACGGAATTTCCAACACTGTCAAAGAAATTCACAACAACACCAACGAAATAGAAGTAGACGTTGAAGAAGTAAAAGTAGATCGTAATCTTCGTATGGAAGAAGCCATTAAAACGAAGATTCAGGAAGCAAATGCCATTCTCGACCCAGAACTCTTTCAACCAAAAGAAACACAAATTCCGATCACACTTGCGGCTGAAGTTGAAGATACTTCCGAAGCTGAAAGAGAAATTGAGATAGATATTGAAAATGAAGTTGAGACCGACGTAAATACAGAAACTAAGGTTGAGACAGAAAAAGTGACTTCTAAAGAAAAGGAGAAACAGAAAAAGAAATACAAAAAGGACAAGAAAAAGAAGAAGTTCAAAGAAAAGAAAGCTACTGAAGCAATAAAAGAACCTATAAAAGTAACTTCAGAAACTCCAGAAGAAACATTACAGTTAGGAAAACCATTAGCATTCAACAAAACAGAAAAACATTCCTTTGCAGAATGGCTTCAATTAACCAATTTACAACCTATTGACCGTTCTAATGAAAGTCTTCAAGAGCCTAAAGAAGAAGTTACACCAGAAGAAAAAACGAAAGAAGAGCAAGTTAAAACTTCACCAATAGCAGAAGAAAAACAAAAAAGATTTGATCTGATAGACAGGTTTATAGACACAAATCCGAAGATAAAACCTAAGCCAGCACTAGAAAAAACAATCAACCTTGCCAACGAAGTAAACGTTGATCAATCAATGTTGATGACCGAAACTTTGGCGAAAGTATATTTGGAACAAAAGAAATATAGAAAAGCAATTAAAGCTTATAACATTTTAATTTTGAAATATCCAGAAAAAAGTGGTTTCTTTGCAGACCAAATTCGAGCAATAAAAAAATTACAACAAAATAATTAATATACAATGAGTTCAACTTATTACATTTTTATAGTCTTAATCCTTATTGTAGCATTTTTATTAATGCTAGTAATAATGGTACAGAATCCAAAAGGTGGTGGATTATCTTCTTCTTTTGGTGGTGGCGGAAACCAACAAATTGGTGGTGTGCAGAAAACAACAGACTTTTTAGATAAGAGTACTTGGGCATTAGGAACCATATTGATTGTATTAATCTTAATCACAAACTTTACAAACCTAAGCGCAACAGGACAACAATCAAAAGTTTCTGGAGATAGTATCCAGACAACACAACCAGTGGATACAAACACTAATTCTACAGACGATACTACGACAAACTAAAACAATGGAGGTTAGTAGAAACTCCTTGTAAAAAACATACATAAAATGCCAGCTTGTCAGAAGTTGGCATTTTTTTATTTCAATTTGTCAGTATTCTTCTAATGGCACAATTTCTGACTTATAGGATTTCGTAAATAATCAAACAATTAAAAAATTAAATATTCAATAAAATGAGCAAAGTTAATATCAAACCACTAGCAGATAGAGTTTTGATTGCCCCATTGCCAGCAGAAACTAAGACTGCTTCAGGGCTTTACATTCCAGATTCAGCACAAGAAAAGCAACAAAGAGGAACTGTTGTTGCTGTTGGTTCAGGTAAAAAAGACGAACCGTTAACGGTAAAAGTTGGAGACACTGTGCTTTATGGAAAATTCTCTGGAACTGAAATTAAATTCGAAGGTGCAGATTACATCATCATGAGAGAAGATGACATTTTAGCAATTATTTAATCAAAAGAATAACAAACTAAGCGAAAGGCGAAAGCCAGTAGCGAACAATTAAAAAATCATGGCAAAAGATATAAAATTTGATATTGAAGCACGCGACGGACTCAAACGTGGTGTGGATGCTTTAGCAAATGCAGTAAAAGTAACTTTAGGACCTAAAGGAAGAAATGTAATCATCAGCAAATCATTTGGTGCACCATCTGTAACAAAGGATGGAGTTTCTGTAGCAAAAGAAATTGAGCTAGAAGATGCGTTAGAAAATATGGGAGCTCAAATGGTAAAAGAAGTAGCTTCTAGAACAAATGATTTAGCCGGAGACGGAACAACTACTGCAACAGTATTGGCACAAGCAATCGTAAAAGAAGGATTGAAAAATGTTGCTGCGGGAGCAAATCCGATGGATTTAAAAAGAGGAATTGACAAAGCAGTAACTGCAATTGTTGAAGACTTAAATAAGCAAGCAAAAAAAGTTGGGGATTCTTCTGAAAAAATAAAACAAATTGCTTCTATCTCTGCAAACAATGACGATGTAGTTGGTGATTTAATCGCACAAGCTTTTGGAAAAGTTGGTAAAGAAGGTGTAATTACTGTAGAAGAAGCAAAAGGAACAGATACGTATGTTGACGTTGTAGAAGGAATGCAATTTGACAGAGGATATTTATCTCCATACTTTGTAACAAACTCTGAAAAAATGGAAGCTGAATTAGAGAGTCCTTTTATCTTATTATTTGATAAGAAAATCTCTTCTATGAAAGACTTAATGCCAGTTTTAGAGCCAGTAGCACAAACTGGAAAGCCTTTATTAATTATTGCAGAAGACGTTGATGGTGAAGCATTAGCAACATTAGTAGTAAACAAATTAAGAGGAGCCTTAAAAATTGCTGCGGTAAAAGCACCAGGTTTTGGTGACCGTAGAAAAGCAATGTTAGAAGATATTGCCATCTTAACTGGTGGAACTGTAATTTCTGAAGAAAGAGGATTCACTTTAGAAAACGCTACAATCGAAATGTTAGGTACTGCCGAAAAAATCACAATTGACAAAGACAATACTACGATTGTAAATGGCGCTGGTGATGCAGGAATGATTGAAACACGTGTTGGACAAATCAAAGCACAAATTGAATCAACTACTTCTGATTACGATAAAGAAAAATTACAAGAGCGTTTAGCTAAATTAGCTGGTGGAGTTGCAGTATTATATGTTGGAGCTGCTTCTGAAGTTGAAATGAAAGAGAAAAAAGACCGAGTTGATGATGCATTACACGCAACAAGAGCTGCTGTTGAAGAAGGAATTGTTGCTGGTGGTGGAGTTGCCTTAGTTCGTGCAAAAAGTGTTTTAGAAAGTATTACTACTGACAACTTGGACGAAGTAACTGGTATCAAAATCATTGCACGTGCAATTGAAGAACCATTACGAACAATTGTTTCTAACGCTGGTGGCGAAGGAAGTGTTGTCGTTTCAAAAGTAATGGAAGGTGAAAAAGACTTTGGTTACAATGCAAAAACAGATGAGTATGTAGACATGCTTAAAGCTGGAATCATTGATCCAAAAAAAGTAACACGTATTGCTTTAGAAAATGCTGCATCTGTATCAGGAATGATCTTAACTACAGAATGTGCATTGATTGACATCAAAGAAGATGCTCCTGCAGGAGGCGGAATGCCACCAATGGGCGGAGGAATGCCAGGAATGATGTAATCATCACACATAATATAAAAACACAAAACCTCTCAAATCATTGTATTTGAGAGGTTTTTTCGTTTAAAACAAGTATTGGTATTCTTTTTGTGGCGTTTTTTTCAAACATTAACACCAACATTACTATGAAAAAAAACTACCTTTTACTTTTTCTCATTGCCATCATTTCTTTACCGAGTGCAACCGCACAAAAGCAAAAACAAGTTGAAATCGAATACGCAGCGTATTTTACACTACCTAGAGAAAGCCTATATCTACATTTAAACAAAACCAGTTATTTTACTGGAGAAGAAATTTGGTTCAAAGGCTACGCGTATGACCAAAAAAACCAGCTTTCATCTAAGGCAACAACCAATATCAATGTTGGTGTGTATGATGCTCAAGGAAATCAAATCAAAAAAGCACTCTTTGAAGCTAAAGATGGTGTTTTGCAAGGAAACTTTACCATCGATTCTACCTTTACTGCTGGTACATATTATGTAAAAGCAGCAACCAATTGGATGAAAAACTTCAATGAAGACAATGCTTTTATCCAAAAAATTGAAATCATTACTGACCAAAGCATCAAAGAAAAAAAAGTCGCCAAAGAAGCCAGTTTCGATTTTCAATTCTTACCCGAAGGAGGCCATATTGTTGCTAATACGACAAGCAATATTGGATTTAAAGTCATCGACGATAATGGAAAAGGCGTTTCTGCTTCAGGAATTGTCTATGACGAACAAAAAAAGCAAGTTGCTTCCTTTGAAAGTAACACACTTGGTATGGGGAAATTTTTACTACAACCTAAAAAAGACACGCAATACATCGCTGAAATCACACTTGAAAACGGGACTATTATTACGAAAGAATTACCCAAAGCAACCTCGCAAGGAATTTCACTGATCTTACAAAGTCTCTCAGAAGAACAAATCATCCTTGATTTTAGCTCAAATGAAGAAACACTTCAAAACAATCCATTTAAAGTATACAAAGTCCTAATACATCAAAATGGAAAACTAAAAACTGCTGCTTTAAAATTTGATAGCACCAAAAAAGCAGTTAGTATTCCAAAAAGTGAACTATTCAAAGGAGTTAATACCATTAGTGTATTTGACGATAAGCAACATCCTATTTTAGAGCGTTTATTCTTTAACGAAAAAGCTATCAAACAAGCAAATATTAAGGTTTCAAAGCTCAATACAATAAATGACTCTATTCTACTTTCTGTGAAAGAACTAAAACTAGGAAAAAATGCCAATGTGAGTATTTCTATTTTGCCAGAAACTACCGAAAGTTACAATCCTACACACAACATTCTGTCAAATTTCTACCTAAAACCGCATGTAAAAGGCTTTGTGGAAAATCCGCAATACTACTTTCATAAAATGGACAGAAAGAAAAAATACGAATTGGATATTTTACTACTCACACAAGGTTGGAGTCGTTATGACTGGAAAGATATTTTCAATTCAAAACCAAATGCATTGCATCCTTTTGAAAACGGAATCACCATTTCTGGACGCGTAAACAAACCTGCTTCTGGTGTAAAACGCATCTTCCTACACACTACAAAAAATCATAATGGAAAATTCATCGATCTAGATGAAAATCAAAAATTTACAATCACAGGTTTATTTTTGGAAGAAGATGAAGAAGTTCGGTTTTCATATATCAATACAAAAGGAACCTTCAAAAAGCCAAGCATGTATCTGCGTTTTTTAGTCACTGACAAAGAAGACAAAATCTCAGAAGTTTATTTGAATGAAACAAAAAACATCTCAACAACAGCAGACTTTTCCATTCCGAAAGACTTCCTTTCTGAAAAAGTAGAAGCTTTAGATGCAGTAGTATTGGAAGCCGAAAACTCAAGATTGGCCTATGAAGATCCGTTTATGGTAAGTCCTGAAGTAACTGACATTACCGAGCAAGATTATTACAATCACTACAACGTTGTGCAATTTCTTCTTTTTAATGGTTTTGATGCCTCACAAGCTGGCGGAGCCGTAACGATTCGACATAGATCCACAAGAAGAGGAATTCCTAAAGTATTTTTCAACAATAGACTAATTCGCGATCCAGAAATGCGAATTTTATACAATCTTTCATTGGCTAATATTGAACGCATTGTAGTTGATAGATTTAGCTATATTCCTATTAATGGAGGACATGCAGATGGAATCATAAAAATTTATACCCGTGAAGAACCTTTATTCAAGCATGGCGCTAATGACATTGTATATTTATCAACAAAAACAACCAAGGCTTTCACCACTGGAAAAGAATACTATGCGCCAAACTATAGTTCGTACCTCAACCCTATTTTCAAGAAATATGGAACTATTTCGTGGATTCCAACATTAGAATTAAACACTGAAAAACCTACAAGTTTCAAAATATATGATACGTACACCAAAAATGTGACGCTATTCATCGAAGGAATTTCTGAAAATGGAGATTTAATCTCTGAACGAAAAACAATTCAAGTAAGGTAATACAGAAAAGCCTTTCAGTGGCATGCACTTGAGAGGTTTTCTTCTTATATTAAAATTTTCTTAAAACAACTTTTAAATATCACTTTTAGCTGTAACTTTATATGAAAATAAACACGAATTCATGTCAAATATTTAGTGTTTCAGAAACTATTTCAAAAAACATTTTTGTTGGCATTTTTTTTTGTTGCAATTGTAGTGTTAACATTAAAACTAAAGCTATTATGAAAAAAAATTGCATGCTACTAATACTTGTCACCATGTCTACAATGTCAAGTATTTATGGGCAACAAAAAAAGACTGTCGAAGATGAATATGCAGCCTACTTTACGTTACCAAGAGAAGCGCTGTATGTACATTTGAACAAAACTACTTATTTCACTGGAGAAGAAATTTGGCTCAAAGGGTATACTTTTGATCAAAAAAATCAGCTCACTTCTAAAGCAACAACCAATATTCATGTTGGTATTTACGATGCCAAAGGAAATCAGGTAAAGAAAGCATTATTTAAAGCAGAAGACGGATTTGCCAAAGGAAATTTGATGATTGATTCCACCTATACCGCCGGAACCTATTATCTAAAAGCAGAAACAAATTGGATGAAAAACTTCAAGGAGAGCAATGCTTTTATTCAGAAAATAGAGATTATCACTGAAAAACCTGTCAAAAAAGATGCATTAGAAGAAGTGGAGCGCTGTGATTTTCAATTTCTTCCAGAAGGTGGAAACCTAGTAGCAGACGCCAAAAATATTGTTGGTTTTAAAGTCATCAACACACAAGGAAAAGGTGTCATCGCTAATGGTGTAATTTATGATTCCAATCAAAAAGAAATTACTTCATTCAAAGGAAACAATAGAGGTTTGGGCAAATTTTTATTCTATCCAAAAGCCAATCAACAGTATACTGCTAAAATTGAATTGGAAAGTGGTAAAACAATCACACAAACATTACCAACTGCAAAGAATAAAGGAATTTCTCTTATTGTAAATCAAACCTTTGAAGATGAATTGATTCTGAACTTTAATACAAATATCGCTACATTAGATAGCAATCCTACCAAAAAATATAAAGTATTAATTCATCAAAACGGAAAACAAAAAACTATTAAGTTTTCATTTGACAATACACCAGAAAAAATAGTGACCGTTCTTAAAGAAGACTTGTTCAAAGGTATCAATACCATTACGGTTTTTACAGACAACAACACTCCAATTATAGAACGTTTGTTTTTTAATGATTCCTTTGAAAAGAAATCTAGATTTAATATTTACAAAGCAAATGCTAGCAATGATTCTATTACCATATCGATCAAAGAATCTCAATTGCAAGACAATCTAAACTTAAGCATTTCAGTATTACCAGAAGCAACAGAAAGTTACAAACCTAATCACAATATAGTATCCAATTTCTATTTAAAACCACATCTAAAAGGTACTGTGGAGAATCCGCAATATTATTTCACAAATATGGATCGAAAGAAAAAATATGAACTTGATATTTTATTATTGACACAAGGATGGAGTCGTTATGACTGGAAAAATATTTTTGAAGAAAAGCCAAATGGATTAAAAAGTTTTGAAACAGGGATTACTGTATCTGGAAGAGTAAATCGTCCAACTTCTGGAATTGATCGTTTATTTTTATATGCTACTAAAAATCATGCTGCTCGATTCATAGACTTAGATAAAGATCAAAAGTTCACATTGACTAATTTATTTTTAGAAGAAGGTGAAGAAATTCGCTTCTCATACATGACTAAAAAAGGGCTCTTTAAAAAGCCAAGTGTATACTTACAATTCAAGGTTTCTGATGGAAATGATAAAATTACGGAAGCTGTTTTAAGTGAAGTTACTGCAGTTTCTTCAAATAGTTCAGACTTCAAAGTACCTAAAAACTTCTTCTATGAAGATGCTAAACAATTGGATGAAGTGGTCATTAGGGCAGTAAAGAAAAAAGAAGAAAAAGATCCAATCTTAATGAATGCTAAGGTGACACAAATCACACAACGCGAATATGAACGTTACTTCAATATCACTGATTTTATTCAAGACAACGGCTATGATGTATATGAAAACTTAGGACAAGTTTCTATTTTGATTCGCAGACGTCCAAGAGCTGCGCCTGTTATTTATTTTGATGGTGCTCGACTGACCAACTTTACCATTTTATTCGGTCTATCAACTGCAAATGTTGAAAAAATTGTCATTGACAAAACTGGACAGGGAGAAGGAATGAATGCTGGTTTTGGCGGTGTTATTAGAATATTTTCGCGTAGAACTCCGCTGTTCAAAAAAGGACCTAGCGAAGCTATGTATTCTGGAACTAAAACTACTAAAGCATTTACACCAACAAAAGAATATTATGCCCCAAAATATGCTTCATACCTTAGTAGTACATTTGAAAAATACGGCGCAATTTCATGGATTCCTGAAATTAAACTTACCTCAGCGCAAGCCAATACTTTCAAAATATATGATACACGCACCAAGAACATTACACTATTCATTGAAGGAATTTCCGAAAGTGGCGAATTGATTTCAGAAAAGAAAACTATTCAAGTACGATAATTAGCATGTACTGAAAAATTAAAAAAAAAGCAGTATATTTGATTCAGAATAAAAACTAAACTACTATATTTTAAATAGTATATCGAATATAGTAGTTGACAGTTTTTCACCCTAGCCCCTTATTCCCAGTAGAATTTCCAAAATCCCCATTTAGAAAATGAATTGTTCCCAGTACTATTCAATTTCGAATTTAAATTTCAGTCTTGAAGTTACTTCTTGATTGCAATTTTTTCAAAACGAACTGAAACTGACGAACCTTTTATTTATGAAAAAGAATTACTACTGCTTTTACCTTTTAGCATCTATTGCATGCTACGCATTTTCTCAGCAAAATGCCACTATTCACAAACAATATCAAAAACATTTTAGGACTTCTTATGAGGAAACCATCCACATTCACCTCAACAAAACTTCCTATTTAGTTGGCGAAGAAATATGGTTTAAAGGCTATATTTTTAATAAAAAAGACGAAGAAATCTCAAAAACATCTACCAATTTATATATAGGATTATATGACAACGATGGAACACAAATTACTAAAAAGCTGATTCGTATTCATGAAGGATTAGCGTATGGAAACCTAGAATTAGACAAAGAATTAAATTCAGGAACCTACTACATTAAAGCAGCCACACAGCTCATGCTCAATGAAAACTCAAGCAACAGATTTATTGAGGAAATTACCATATACGGACATGATGTTTCTGAAATACAGCAAAATGATGCTGTTAAAAAATATGACATTCAATTTTTACCTGAAGGCGGACATATTGTAAAAAATGCTGAAAACAATATTGCTTTTAAAGCAATTGACCAAAATGGAAAAGGTGTACATGTTACTGGCACTATTTATGACCAAAATAACAACGAAGTCACTACTTTTGAAAGTAATAACTACGGAATTGGCACTTTTAAACTTTCTCCAAAAAATAACCACACATATACAGCTAAAACGAAATTCTTAGAGGGCGCAACTAGCGAAAAACTTTTGCCTAATATTGAAAACACAGGGATCACTATCCAAGTAAATGCTATTGAAAAAGATAGTATTAAAATTTCAATGCATACCAACAAAGAAACTTTACAAAGTATTGTTTCTAAAGAATATAGTGTATTAATTCATAAAGATGGAAAAGCGCGCTCCATGCCTTTTTCTTTTAATAATACTGAAACGGTAACATTAACCATTGCTAGAAGAGGTCTTTTTAATGGCATTAATACCATTACTTTATTTGATGGGAAAATTCCAATTCTAGAGCGTATGTTTTTCAATAAAAAAACAGAAAAACAGCTATCTGTAATGGTAAAAAAGAATATCACCGAAAATGACTACTCAAGATTTTCTCTCTATCTTGTGAAAAGAAAAACTGGGATATTAGAAGCCAATGTGAGTATTTCCATATTGCCAGAAACTACAGAAGCTTACAATCCTGCACATAATATATATTCAAGCTTCTACCTAAGACCTTATGTACGAGGTGAAATTGAAAATCCGAAAAACTATTTCCCTAACAACACAAAAACCAAACGAAAAGCCTTAGATAATTTGCTTATTACACAAGGTTGGAGTGCGTATGATTGGAATAGTATTTTTAAAGATGTTTCAAAAAAACAAAAAATAGCACAAGGAATTACAATCAAAGGAACTGTAAACTATCCAACAAAGCGTATTAGAGGCGTCTTTTTACACGACACCAAAGAGCTGCCTGCGCAATACATTCCAATTGATAAAGAGCGTAAGTTTGTAATAAAAAATTTATTTCCGCAAGAAAATGAACAATTGCGCTTTTCATACGTTAATAACAAAGAAGAATTCCTAAAACCAAAGCTTTATTTGACTTGCGACGCAAACACTAAAAAAGATTTTCTTCCAAAAAACACATGCATTGACCGTTCATTTTTAAACAAGTATAAGATTTTTAAACTTCCTGATGATTTTTTCCCAAAAGACGCCGAAAACCTTGAACAAGTAGTATTAAAAGGTGAAAACAAAAAAGAAAAAATACACATAGATCCAATGATGGTTAATGCAAAAGAAATCAAAATTGGGGTTATGGAATATTTACATTATCCACAAGTAACCGATATAATTGTTGACAATGGTTTTAATGTATCTGAAGATCCATGGAAACTAGGTAAATTATCTATTAACGTAAGAAGTAGAAGATCCATAGAAGGTGGAGATATTGCAATAGTGGAGGGAGACTCTGTGAGTAAGATATCTCCGCTAATTTTTTTAGACGATGTCCTAATGACAGATGTCAACTTTTTACGAAGCTTCTCAACAGCACATTTAGATCGTGTGGTGATCAATAAAACTGGGCAAGGATATGGAATGCGAGGCATTGGTGGTGTGATAAAAATTTACTCAAGAAACACTTCATTAACTCCCACAACAAAAGGCAGTAGAGAATCCTATGTTGAATATACTCCTCCTATTGGTTTTAGTGTAGCCAAACAATATTATGAACCAAAATATAGATCATTTACAGACGATACTTTTCTAAAATTTGGTGCAATTGACTGGCGACCCAATAATGTGATACCACGAAGAGGATCACTTGATTTCACTATTAAACATAAAAATGTAGAAGCTATTACATTGTTTATTGAAGGCGTCTCAAAAGATGGTAGTTTAATTTCAGAAAAAAGAACAATTCAAATACGATAACTTACACGCAAACTAAATTCAAAAAAAGAAGTATCTTTAAAAAGAACTTAAACTAAAACTACTATATTTGAAATGATATTTCGAATATAATGGCCAATAGCGTTTTACATAAGAATCCCCATTCTTATATAATTTCTAAAAAATCCCCATTTAGAAATGAATTGTTCCCAGTAGAATTCATTTTCACACTAAAATCCCGTTTGTGAAGTTATTTCTTAATGTTGTTTTTAGATGAAATATAACTGACGAACTATTACTTATGAAAAAAAACCACTACTGCTTTTACCTTTTATTGTGCATTTCATGCTGTGTATTTTCACAGAATAATGCTGCCATTAGCGAACAATACCAAAAGTATTTTAAAGCATCTCATGAGGAAGTTATTCATATTCATCTCAACAAAACCAGTTATTTAGTTGGTGAAGAAATATGGTTTAAAAGCTATATTTTCAATAAAAAAGATGAAGAAATTTCAAAAGCTTCTACCAATTTATATGTAGGATTGTATGATAAGCAAGGGGAACAAATTATCCAAAAACTCATTCGAATTCGCAATGGATTGGCACATGGAAATCTAGAGCTTGATAAAGAACTCAATTCTGGCACGTATTATATCAAAGCAGCTACACAATATATGCTTGACGAAGCAACCGACAATGTTTTTATTGAAGAAATTACTATCTATGGAAAAAACGCTGCTACCGATATCCAAAATAATAATAGTACCGAAAAATATGATATCCAATTTTTACCTGAAGGTGGTCATTTGGTGAAAAACATAGAAAATACTATTGCCTTTAAAGCAATCAACAAAGAAGGAAAAGGAGTCTACACCAAAGGAAGTATTTATGATGAAAATAATGAAGAAGTCACTACTTTTGAGAGTAACAACTACGGAATTGGAACATTCAAACTTTCTCCAAAAAACAACCACATTTACACTGCAAAAACTACTTTTAAAGAAGAAGATACAAGTCAAAAACGCTTGCCAAAAGTAGAAAATACTGGTATTGCCATTCAGGTGAATAATATTGAAAAGGACAGTATCAGGATTTCCGTAAATACCAATGCTGAAACATTGCGTAGTATTGTTTCCAAAGAATACACTCTTTTTATTCATAAAGATGGAAAAGCGCGTTCGATGCCCTTTTCTTTTAACAATTCTGAAAAGGTTGGATTGACAATTGCTAGGAAAGGACTTTTTAATGGCGTAAACACCATTACTTTATTCGATGGAAAAATTCCAATTCTCGAACGTATGTTTTTCAATAAAAAATTAGAAAAACACCTTTCTGTAACGGTTAAAAAGACAGTAACTGAAAAAGACTATTCACAATTTTCAATATATCTTATAAAAAGAAGAGCTGGAATTTTAGATGCCAATGTAAGTATTTCAATACTTCCAGAAAGCACAGAAGCTTACAATCCTGCACATAGTATTTTTTCTAGTTTTTATCTTAAACCTTATGTACGTGGGGAAATTGAAAATCCAAAATATTACTTTCCAAACAACTCAAAAACCAAACGAAAAGCCCTAGATGCTCTACTCATTACACAAGGCTGGAGTGCTTATGACTGGACAGATATTTTCCAAAACACACCTAAAAAACAAACAGCTGCACAAGGAATTACAATTAAAGGTACTGTAAACTATCCAACAAAAAATATCAGAGGTGTATTTTTGCATGATACCAGAGAGTTACCTGCACAATATGTCCCAATTGACAAAGAGCGAAAATTTGTCATTAAAAATTTATATCCACAAGTTGATGAACAATTGCGTTTTTCATACATCAATAGCAAAGAAGAGTTTCTCAAACCAAAATTATACTTAACGTATAGCGCAACTATTAAAAAAGACAATATTCCTGAAAACGCAATTGTAGATCGCTCCTTCTTAAACAAAAACAATATATTCATTCTTCCTGATGGATTTTTCCCGAAAGATGCTGAAGCTTTGGACGTGGTACTTTTAGAAGGTTCTAACAAAAACGAAAAAGAAACTACGGATCCAATGATGGCTAACGGAAAGGAAATAAAAATTAGTGTTGATGAATATTTACAGTATCCGCAAGTAAAAGACATTATTCTTAATAGCGGTTGGGATGTAGCAGACGATCCTTTTGATATGCAAAACCTACTTATTTTCACAAGAAACCGACGAACATTAGAAGGTGGCAATCCACCTGGAACCACATCGCCTTTGATTTTTTTAGATGGAATTCCGCTTTCAGACTTTAGTATTTTACGAAACTTCTCTACCGCAAATGTAGACCGTGTTGTAATTAATAAAACAGGACAAGGATATGGTGTACGAGGTATTGGCGGTGTGATTAAAATTTACTCCAGAAGAACACCTTTAACTCCAACAGCTAAAGGAAGAAGAGAATCGTATGTTGAATATACACCACCGATTGGTTTTAGTGTAGCAAAAAAATACTATGATCCTAAGTATCGATCATTCTACGATGACACTTTTAAAAAATATGGCGCCATTGATTGGCGTCCAAATAATACAATTCCACGAAGAGGACCATTCAATTTTACCGTTAAACACAAAAATGTAAAAGCTATTACAATGTTTATTGAAGGAATTTCGAAAGATGGTAGTTTAATTTCTGAAAGAAGAATTATTGCGATAAAAAAACAAAGCAAATAATTACAAAAAACTGCCATGAAAAAACATTATTGTAGTATCCTTTTACTGTTGTTCATTTCATATCATTCGTTTGCTCAAATAAATACAACGGTACAAAATAGCTATGAACGCTATTTTGATTTCCATTGTGAAGCTTTGTTTCTTCATTTAAAACAAATCTACCTATTTAATCGGAGAAGAAATATGGTTTCAAGCATATCTGCTAGATCGTAAAAAAATAAAAACTTCAAACGATGCGGCAACTATTTTTATAAATATCTATGACGTAAAAGGCATTAAAATCTCAAAAAAATTATTCCATATAGAAAACGGAATAGCAACTGAAAACCTTAAAATTAATAAAGAAATTTCCTCAAGAAACTATTTCATAAAAGCAAGTGTACACAAAAAAACAATGCATTGTTCAACATAGATTATATTGAAAAAATCATCATCATTGGTGCAACAAAAGTGGTCATATTTTTGAAAACACTAAAAAACGTGTCGCTTTCAAAGCGATCATTTCGTCAGGAAAAGGTGTGCAATGTTCTGGCATTATTCAAGATAAAAATAATATGGTTGTGGCTGAATTTTCTAGCAATCATTTGGGCATAGGAAGTTTTTACCTAGAAGCTTTGGCAAATGAAACATATACTGCAAAAATTAAACTTGCTCAAAATACTGAACTTCACAAAACACTTCCCAAAGCAAAACAAGTAGGATTTAACATTGTTGTAGACAATATTCAGAGAGATAGTGTTTATATAAATATTCACACAAACAAAGCAACCTTAACTACAACAGACAAAGACACATTCACACTATTCATTCATAAAGATGGACAATCTAAAACAATTCCGTTATCCATAAATGATGTACACATATCACAAGCGATTGCCAAAAAAGAAATTTTTAATGGAATAAATACCTTTACACTTTTTAAAAATAGAGTTCCCATTGCAGAACGTATGTTTTTTAATGAGTATTTCCTTCGAAAACAGCGTTTACTGTAGAAAACTGAATCACTACCATCTGGAAGATGGTAGGTTCGGAATCACGACTAGAAGTCGGTTATCACTCTAAAGAGATGTTTGCCTCATTCTCTGGCTTATCGCCATCAAAGTGATTATTTATAT
>Ga0189286_100130_pt1 | contig 42719 bp, 46 predicted proteins | sample UW69minimetaG_FD_130330 | JGI IMG/M metagenome (GOLD analysis project Ga0189286, IMG submission 130330) | Marine microbial communities from the Costa Rica Dome - UW69 mini metaG | ecosystem: Environmental > Aquatic > Marine > Oceanic > Photic zone | place: Costa Rica: the Eastern Pacific...
AGCTTGGCAGGGGCTTCCACAGCTTAGCGTGCTTTATTTTCCGTTTTCTGAGACGACCACAGATCAGAAAAGACTGTGCAGCCGACTCTTGATATTCCGTGCAGTCACCTTCTGAAAATGACACGTAAACCCGCAATTTCACGTTGTTTTCTGTCCAAAAATCACGTACAAAAAACTATGATTAGAAAAGGTGCGTTTAATGATCATAGGCTATGCGCGTGTCAGTACTCAGGATCAGAATCCTGAGTTTCAGGTGGACGCTTTGAAAAAAGCTGGATGCGAGCAGATCTTCCAGGAAAAGTTTACCGGCAAGCTTCGCGAGCGACCTGAGCTGTCGCAGTGCCTTCGTACCCTCCGAAAAGGGGATGTTCTCGTCGTGTGGAAGCTGGATCGCCTGGCACGCTCACTGAAAGACCTGGTTGAGATCGTCCAGGATCTGAATGATCGAGAAGTTGGCTTCAAGTCACTGACCGAGGCAATCGATACAACCAGCTCCGGCGGTCGCCTGGTATTCCATATCTTCGGGGCCTTGGCCGAGTTCGAGCATGATCTGATTAGAGAGCGCACCAAAGCAGGACTTCAGGCTGCCAGGGCAAGAGGGCGTAAAGGTGGCCGAAAACCATCAATGTCCGACCCAGATATCCGCAAAGCCGCTGCCATGCTATCCGATCCTCAAATTACGAAAACCGAAGTTGCAGCCCACTTCGGCGTGACCCGCACTACGTTGAACGCATCATTAAAAAGAATGGGATTAGCTGCCTGATCTTAAGGCGGCCCTACAAATTGCTGTAATGGAGCTCCACGGATGACCGACGACAAAACCAACCACTCCCAAACCGCCGCCTTTATATGGTCGGTTGCCGACCTCCTACGCGGTGATTTTAAGCAAAGTCAGTATGGGCGGGTCATTCTGCCGTTTACCTTGCTGCGCCGTCTGGAATGCGTGCTGCAGCCCACCAAGGCTCAGGTGCTTGCCGCGGCCCAGGAACACCAGGCCAAGCCGGATGCGGTACGTGAGAAACTCTTGCTCCGGGCTGCCGATCAGCAATTCTTTAACGCCTCTCCATTGAGCTTGGCCAATCTGTCCGACACTCAGACGGCAGACGACCTGATGAGTTACATCCAGTCGTTCAGCCAGGACGCCCGGGAGATCTTTGAGCACTTTCATTTCGAGGACTTTGTTCAGCAGCTCAGCGCCAACAACCTGCTGTATCAGGTGGTCCAGCGCTTTGCCAGTATCGACCTGAGCCCAGGAACGATCAGCAACTTTGGCATGGGCATTATCTTTGAAGAGTTGATACGGAAGTTCGCCGAGAGCTCCAACGAAACTGCCGGGGAACACTTCACGCCTCGTGACATCGTGCATCTGACCACCTCCCTTGTCCTAACCGGACAGGAGAGCCGGCTCACGCCGAACAGTATTGTAACCATCTACGATCCGACGGCTGGAACCGGCGGATTTTTGTCCGAAGGCGACGAGTACATTCAGCAAATCAGTAAGAGCGTCACTGTCTCACTGCACGGTCAGGAACTGAATCCAGAGTCCTACGCCATTTGTAAGGCTGACATGCTGATCAAAGGCCAGGAAGTCAGCAACATAAAGCTGGGGAACACGCTGTCAGATGATCAGCTGGCTGCCAATAAGTTTGATCTGATGCTCAGTAACCCGCCGTTTGGCGTGGAATGGAAGAAGGTTCAGAAGCAGGTCACCGATGAGCACAAACATCGGGGTTTCGATGGCCGTTTCGGGCCTGGGCTTCCTCGTGTGTCCGATGGCTCCTTGCTGTTCCTGATGCACCTGGTCAGCAAGATGCGGGATGCCCGTGAGGGCGGCTCCCGAATTGGCATCATTCTCAACGGCAGCCCGTTGTTTACCGGTGGTGCCGGTAGTGGCGAGTCCGAGATCCGGCGCTATCTGTTGCAAAACGACATGGTCGAAGCCATCGTGGCCCTGCCGACAGACATGTTCTACAACACTGGCATCTCTACCTATGTGTGGGTGCTTTCCAACAACAAACCGGCTGAACGCAAGGGCAAGATCCAGTTGATTGATGCTACCGATCGGGCGACCAAGATGCGTAAGTCCCTCGGCAGCAAGCGCCAGTTTGTCAGCGAGTCCGACCAAGACGAGATCGTGCGGATGTACGGGGACTTCCGGGAAACCAAGACGAGCAAGATCTTCCCCATCGAAGCCTTCGGTTACCGCCGCATCACGGTTGAGCGCCCGCTGAAGCTGAACTTTCAGACCTCGGAAGAACGTATTGAGCGAATTGTGGATGAGAAAGCCATCCAGAAAATGGATCAGAAAGACCAGGAGAATATCCTCGCCGCCTGCCGAGCCATGGATGCCGAGACGGTCTACCGGAATCGTAAGCAGTTCCAGAAGGCCCTGAAGGCTTCGCTCACCGATCATCAGGTGTACCTGAGTGCGCCGCAACTGAAGTCGTTGCTCAATGCCTTGAGTGAGCGCGACCCAGAGGCGGATATCTGCACGGACAGCAAGGGCAATCCAGAAGCCGACACCGGCCTTCGGGACTATGAGAACGTGCCCCTCTCAGAGTCCGTGTACGACTACTTTGAACGGGAAGTGAAACCCCATGTGCCAGACGCATGGATCGACGAGTCCAAGCGGGACGAAAAGGATGGCGAAGTGGGCATTGTTGGCTTCGAGATCCCGTTTAACCGGCATTTCTATGAGTTTACGCCGCCGCGCCCGCTTGAAGAGATCGATGCTGATCTGAAGCAATGCACCGACCGGATCAAGCAGATGATTGAGGAGTTGTCTGCATGACGTTTGCCAAATACTCAGAGTTCCGTAAGGTGGGAGTGAAGTGGTTTATGGAACTTCCTTCTCACTGGGCCTATGGGCGTCTTCAGACGGTTGCTGGCGTTATCGATCCACAGCCTGATCACCGCGCACCTGCATTGGCTGAGGATGGGCAAGGTTTTCCATATATCGGAATTAGAGACGTTAACCGTGATGGTAGCCTGAACTTTGAGACTGCACGACAAGTCAATGAAAGTGCGGTATTGAAACAGGAGGCCAGTTTTTCCATCGAGGTCGGCGACATCGTTTTTTGTAAAGTTGGAACGCTGGGACTACCGCGAAAAATTAAGGCTCACAACCGTTGTGCTTTATCCGCCACGCTGGTTCTTGTGAAAGCAAATAATGTCGACAATCAGTTTCTCCTACACGTTCTGGACTCAAACTCTACTTATGCCCAGATTGGCAGTCTCGCCACAGGATCAACCCGAGCAGCTCTTGGAATAGATCAAATTCGTAAACTGTACATTCCCCTTCCATCGTCAACCGAACAAGCTCAGATCGCCCGGTTCCTGGATCACGAAACCGCCAAGATCGACGCCCTTATCCGCGAGCAGGAGCGCCTGATAGAGCTGCTTCAGGAAAAACGCCGGGCCGTGATTTCCCATACGGTGACTAAGGGGCTAGATCCGAATGTTCCGATTAAGGACTCCGGAGTCGAGTGGCTTGGGGAGGTGCCGGCGCATTGGAGAGTTGGGAAATTAAGATGGTACGGAACCATTCAAGGGGGCGTAGCAAAAGGAAAGGACTACCAGGACCAGAAGACGGTTTCTCTTCCCTATCTGCGAGTGGCAAATGTCCAAGCAGGCTACGTAGACCTGACGGAGGTAAAGGATATAGCTGTGCTTGAGTCAGAAATTGCTCGATACAGATTGAGGCATGGTGACGTCCTCATGAATGAGGGGGGAGACAACGATAAACTAGGAAGAGGAACAGTATGGAAAGCTGAAATCGAACCCTGCCTTCATCAAAACCACGTTTTTGCTATTCGCCCAAACAGGCATCTGAAGCCTGAGTGGCTGGCAATGTTTACCCAATCGAGCCGGGCTCGCTCATATTTCTTTCTCAACTCGAAACAGAGCACTAATTTGGCGTCAATCTCATCAAGTAACGTTATGAATCTGGATCTGCCCATGCCTCCGGTCCAAGAACAAGAGGAAATCCTCCGATTGCTTGAAGCTGAACGCCAAAGGTTTGCCGATTTACAAAAGCAGGCTGATAACGGAATCCAACTGCTAACGGAACGTCGATCAGCGCTCATTTCTGCTGCTGTCACTGGCAAGATTGATGTCAGAAACTGGAGACCACCAACCGACGAGAGTGCCTTCGATGTGGATACCCGCGGGGCTGGCATGGAGGCTACGGCATGACCGAAGTCATTACTCTGCAGTATCGAATTAGCGAACCAGGGGAGCAGTAGGTCATGGCTGACAGCCGAGAGAGAGCCCTTCAGAACGACATCATTGCTGCCCTGAGTGATCAGGGCTGGCTGGTCGGCAAGGCGTCTGAGTACGACAAGGCGTATGCCCTGTATCCAGAAGACCTGATTGGTTACTTCCAGGAGGCCTGGCCCGATCGGTGGGATAAGTTCTGCAAGGGTAACCCCCAGAACCCGGAAAAAGTGCTCATCCAGAAGACCGTTCGGGAGCTGGAGAAAAAGGGCACCCTCGATGTGCTCCGCCACGGCTTCAAAGTACCAGGCGTAAAAATCGACCTGTGTAGCTTCAAGCCGGATCACGGCATGAACCCGGACACTGAGCGTCGATACAACGCCAACCGGTTACGTGTGGTCGAGGAAGTCTCCTATTCGCCTCATGCCCGCACCGGTGATTACAACCCACGGCTGGACCTGGTGCTCTTCGTGAATGGGATTCCGACAGCGACGCTGGAGCTCAAAAGCGAGTTCAAGCAGACCGTCGAACACGCCAAGCGCCAATACAAAAAGGATCGTCCGGTAAAGGATCCGGTTACACGGAAGCCGGAGCCATTGTTGACGTTCAAGCGTGGGGCGTTGGTCCATTTTGCGGTCAGCCAAGACGAAGTGGCGATGACCACCCGGCTGAATGGAAAGGACACGTTCTTCCTGCCGTTTAACCGAGGCACGGCCGATGGTGGTGCCGGGAATCCCCGTGCCGAGGATGAGGGTAGCTACGCCACGGCTTACCTATGGGAGCAGCTGTTCCAGAAGGATGCCTGGCTTAAGGTCCTTGGCCGTTTCCTTCACCTGGAAAAGAAAACCGAAGAAGATTTCCACGGTAACCGGAAGACCAAGGAAACCCTTATTTTTCCCCGGTACCACCAGTGGGACGTGGTCAACCAGCTGATTCAGACGACCCGAGAAGAAGGTGCCGGAAAACGCTACCTCATCCAGCACAGTGCGGGCTCCGGCAAATCCAATTCCATCGCCTGGGCGGCCCATCAGTTGGCCCAGCTCTATGATAACGAGGGCAACAAGCTGTTCAGCTCGGTCATCGTCGTGACCGACCGAACGGTGCTGGATAGCCAGCTTCAGGACACCATCTATCAGTTTGAGCACGCTCAGGGTGTGGTTCGACCCATCAACCGTGATTTGGGCAACCAGAGTAAATCGGAACAGCTGGCTGAGGCTCTGGCCGAACAGACCCGAATTATTATCGTGACCATCCAGACCTTCCCGGCGTTGTTCGATGCGCTGGAGAAGTATCCCAAGCTGGCGTCAGGGCGGTACGCCGTGATCGCAGACGAGGCTCACTCATCACAAACGGGCTCTTCCGCAACCAAGCTGAAGGCCATCCTGGGTGGTGATTTACCCGAAGGAGAGGAAATCAGTGCGGAAGAGCTGTTAGATGCTGCGGTCTCTGCGCGAAAGCCCAGCCAGGACATCAGCTACTACGCTTTTACCGCGACGCCTAAGGCCAAGACCATAGAGCTGTTCGGCCGTGAGCCGGACCCATCGCAGCCTCGAAGTGAGTCCAATAAGCCGGAGCCTTTCCATGTGTACTCCATGAGACAGGCCATCGAAGAAGGCTTCATCATTGATGTACTCCGGCGCTACACCACCTATGCCGTCGCCTGGAAGTTGGCTCACCCGGACGCAGAGGACGATGAGGTCGATTCCAAGAAGGCCCGAACCACGCTGGCCAAATGGGTGCGCCTGCACCCATACAACATCAGCCAGAAGGTCGAGGTCATTGTCGAACACTTTCGGGAAAACGTCCGGCACCTGCTGGATGGCCAGGCCAAAGCCATGGTGGTGACGAGCAGCCGGCAGGAGGCCGTCCGGTACCAGCTCGCCATGCAGCAGTACATCCAGAACAAAGGCTACCAGGACGTTCACCCACTGGTGGCCTTTTCAGGCAGCCTGCCACCGGATGATGTGATTCCGGAGGAGGTTACTGAAACCAGTAGTCTTCTGAACCCGGGCCTGAATGGCCGGGATCACGCCAAGGCGTTCGATACGGACGAGTACAACGTGATGCTGGTGGCCAATAAATACCAGACTGGTTTTGACCAGCCGAAGCTCTGCGCCATGTACGTGGACAAGAAGCTCAAGGGCGTGGAGTGTGTCCAGACGCTCTCTCGCTTGAACCGGCTGTTCCCGGGCAAGGAAACCTTCATCCTGGACTTCATCAACGATGCTCAGGATATCCTCGACTCGTTCCTGCCGTACTACAACAAGGCGGAGCTGACCGGGGTTTCAGACGCCCAGGTGGTCTATGACATCCAGGAAGCTCTGGATGCCGAACAGGTGTACCACTGGGACGAAGTGGAGGCCTTTGCGCTGGCGTTCTTCGATCCCAAAGCAGAATCCTCTAAGCTTAGCTATTACTGCCAGCCGGCCCGAGAGCGCTTCAACAAGCGGTACAAGCTGCTTCGCGACGAACGAGCGCAGGTTCGAGCCGCCCGGAAACAGGCTGAGGCTGATGGGAATACCATTGGTCTGAAGCAGGCCGACGCCTCTTTGAAGGAGATTGGTGAAGGCCTCGATCAGCTGGATCTGTTCAAGAAAAACCTGGGTAGCTTTGTTCGGGCCTATGAATTCCTGTCGCAGATTGTGTTCTTTGAGGATGTAGAGCTGGAACAGCTGTGTGTTTTTGCCAAGCACCTCCTCCCTCTGCTGCGTCAGGAGGCCCTGGACGACGATGAAATCGACATCTCAGAGTTGGCCCTCTCACATTATCGAATCACCAAGCGAAAGGAGCATGAGCTCCGATTAGAGGGGGAGGACGACCCTGATGGGCTGGACCCAATTACAGGCGTCGGCACCGGAAAGCCCCACGATCCAGAGAAGAAGCGCCTGTCCGAAATCATCGAGAAGCTGAATGACATTTTCGGCGCCGAAGTCAGCGATGAGGATCAGCTTCATTTTGCCAATGGCATTGCTGATCGCGTTCGCAGGGATGAAGCCGTGATGGCGCAGGTGAATAGCCATTCAACGGATCAGGTCATGCATGGGCTGTTTCCGAAGCGGCTTACGGATCTCGTACTGGACGCCATGACGGATCACGAGAAACTGTCTATGGAGATTCTGGAAAACGAGGACAGCCAAAAAGCCTTTGCCGTACTCATTCTTCGTCTATTAAGTGAGAAAGGTGGCGATTCAGAGCTGAGGCGCTTCGTAAAGTAACTTGGTGGTTTATATGAAACGCGTTGTGTTGTTACTTGGTATTGTTTTTGCGCCAATCTAAACCTAGGGGACAGAGCAGGCATAGCCAGGCAATATCGTAAGCAGCGCTATGAAGAAGTTTGAGGAGACCACGGATTCCACGTGATCGCTATACGTTAAAATTCTGTATTGGAGAGATGATGACTTCAGTCCTGGACCCTGATCGCGCCCTGGAAGATGAAGCAAAAGACAAGTTCGGTTTCGTTGGCATCGCTAAACAACTCGCGCCACCAATCATTGAGGCAGCAAAAGGCGAGGGAATGGTGATTGGGCTCGAAGGACGGTGGGGCTCTGGCAAAACGTCACTCTTGAATTTCCTTCGCGCCGAGCTTCAGGCGTCAAAGAAAAGCGGGATACATACGATTACAATTGCTCCGTGGCTGAACGGCGATACTTCTTCATTGGTTTTATCCTTGTTAGAACCAATGGCAGCGGTCTTGAAACAAAAGGAAGATGAACTCGCAGAGTCTTATGGCGAGGGACAAAGTGCAACGAAGGAAAGGGTAGCTGAAGTCGGCAGGCTTCTCCGTGCTTATGGTCCAAAGACGGCGCGTCGAATTGCTTCGTTGGCGAACGTTGCTGGGTATGTTCTTCCTGGAGCGCAAGCTATTGGTGGCGCGCTGGCAGCCAGTGCAAGTGCAGCAGATGAAATCTTTGATGTTGGCCCAACGCCTTCTGAGTTGAAGCAGGAACTAGCGGTCAAGATCCAAGAGCTTAATGTAGGGTTTATTGTCATTCTTGATGATCTCGACCGTCTCGAGCCCGAACAGGCGGTTGAGGTTGTTCGGTTAGTGCGATCCGTAGCTGATTTCCCGAAAGTCGTTTATTTAATGTGCTATGACCGGGAGGTTCTGTCCGAAGCACTAAAGACCGGTCTGAAAGTCTCAGATGGTGATCTTTTTCTTCAAAAAATTGTACAACTTACTTTTAACATTCCTCTCCCAGAACCATTTGATCTTCGCACCCAGTTTCGAAATGAGGCGAAAGCCATTTATTTCGAAGCAACCGGTGTGGATCTCGATGGAGCGATCCTCCACGACTTAACGTATGCCGTAGACCGAGAAGGTATGGGCTTGTCGACACCCCGTGAAGTCAAGCTTGCTTTGAACAGTATTAGATTCGTGTTTTCACAGGTTAAAGATGACGTCTACTTTCCCGATCTTTGCCGGCTGCATCTCATAAAAACAACGAATTACAAACTTTATAAGTGGCTTGAGATTTACCTGTCAGTTCGCTCTGTATTAGTGACTGGAGACGCGACTGTTTCAGAAGATGAAAAAACCAAAATGGGAGAAGAGCTAAAGATGCTTCTGCCTGCGAGTGGCCCAGGTTCCGTTCACTCAATTTGGAGTTTAGCGCGTTTCATTCCCGGAGTAGTCGATACAGAAAAAGTGTCAGAGCGAGTTTTTAATGCCATAAATTCATCTGCAATTTCTGAAGCAGTCAGACTAAAGCGACTTGGCAGCCCCCTGCATTATCGATTTTACTTTGCGCTCACAGGCCCGAAGACTGTTATGCCAGATGAGGACTTCAATGCCATCTTAGAGCTGGCTCGCAATGACATCGACCAACTTGAATCCCGTCTTGCGGCGGAAACTATGAAGCGTCGCGATTCTGGTCGAACATGGTTTGAGCATGTTCTGGACAGGCTCGATGATGATTGTATATCCAGTCTTGATGAAAGCCAGCTATCAGGGATACTCCACGCGCTATCAGGAATGATGGATATCGCAATGAAAGAAGATGGCGAGGTTCGGTCATTTGCCCTTTCACTTGATGGGATTGCTAATATCGTTGCAAAGCGCTGTCTTGTGCGATTACGAGAGCTGAATCCTGAAAAGCAAGCAAATACCGTCCGATCTATGGCGCAGGATGGGAAGGCTATCAATTGGCTGGTTGGAAAGTTTTTTAGAAGTCAGCTTTTTAACCATGGAAAAGTTGGAGAGAGAGCTGAGAGACCCGAACAATGGGAAATTTCAGAAGATCTTCTGGACGACATAATCGAAATACTCAGGAAGCGTCTCAGTGAACAAGATATAAAAAATTTGATCCCTAACCTGCCCAATGTTTCAGCATATTTATATGGCTGGATGAATTTAACTGATGACGATCAAGCGAAGAATTGGGTTCAAGAATATAGTGAATCCGATGAAGGCTTTCTTGATATTTTGAACCATCTTAGGGGCTGGGCGATGAGTGATAAGGTCTATTATCCTTTGTCCGAAAAGACTGTTTCCAGTTTCCTCGATTGGAATGAGGTAAAAACGCGCTTGGATGGAATGCAAAGTGGAGAATTTTCGGACAAAGCTGCAGAGCTTCAACAGGCGATCGAGCAAGCTCTAGATTAGTTCAATGGGGGCCATCGTGACTTGGACCCGGTCAAGGGCATTGTGAGCCACTCATCAGTCTAATCAGCACTGCGCATAATCGGACGTTATGGTGAATTCCCCGCAGCGATCAACGCCATTGAGAAAGAAAATCTCATTGTCCCGAGCGGACAGTCAGAAACCCTAAAGCTTGCGTTTTAACGTCAAATCGCATCAAAACAGGGGTAACTGGCAGTAAATCGGCACGTAATGACAGCAATCAATTTGCTTTGGGTATTCATTTCCAGTGCCTGGGTATGAAAAAACCGCCAGGGAGGCGGTTCTTTCGCCCCAAGCTGATCGCAACTGAATGCGCCTGCAAGGGGAGAGTCACTCAGGAAACATGCACCATCGGCTTGGACTTAGCAACCCGGAAATCTGGGGGAAGGCCGGATTCCGCAACCCATGATCGCAGCGTCATTCCACGACGCTGAACCGTTCAATCATTGCTATTTATAGGCGAACTTGCCTGCTCAATCTGCTGCTGTACCAAGTTCCGCTCTCGTTCCAGCTCCCGCCGAAGTTCTTCTTCTGTAGGCAGGTAGGGCAGGTACTTAGCGGCAAACATCTGCTCACTGTCCGTGAGCACGGAGTATTTCACCACCGCCTCGCTTTTCTGGCTGCACAGGATCAGGCCAATCGTCGGGTTATCGTCGGCTCCCTTGCGGTGCTGGTCGTAGATGCGGATGTAACTGTCCATCTGACCGACATCCTGGTGAGTGAGCTTGCCCAGCTTGAGGTCCACCAGAAGAAAACACTTGAGCTTGAAGTTATAGAACACCAGGTCGATGTAGAAATCCTGATCATCGGTGCTGATGCGCTGCTGCCGGGCGACAAACGCGAATCCTTTGCCAAGCTCGAGCAGGAAAGCCTGAAGATTGTCGATCAGCCCCCGTTCGAGGTCAGCTTCCAAGTACCGTTCACCAGGCAGGTTAAGAAAATCCAGCACATAGGGGTCGCGCAGGTAGTTTTTGGCGTCCGGCTCGGACAATGGGCGTGTCTGGATTTTGGCCTCCTGCTTTACCGATGTCCGATCCTGACTACTTAGGAGCCGTTCGTAATACAGCGTACCGATCTGCCGTTCCAGTGCACGAACACTCCATCCCTCCTGGATCGCTTCTTGCTGGTACCATGCGCGAGCTTCGGGGTTCTCAATGCGAGAAAGATGATTGTAATGCGACCAGCTCAATTCGGGAGACACTGTCTCTCGATTCGGAAACGTTTCATAGAACCGACGCATATTACGCAGGTTCGTGACATCAAAGCCTTTTCCAAACTCTTTGGTTAATTCTTGGGACAGGCGCTGAAGCTGCTGCTTTCCATAGGCAGCTCGGGCCTCCCCCTGCTGTTCGTCCTCGATAATGAGCCGGCCAATATGCCAATAGGTCTGAACCATAGAGCTGTTGACCGCTCGCACGACTTGCTGCCTAGCCGTTTCAATCAGCCCCCGAATCTCTGTTAACAAGCGAGGGTTCGGCATCGTCATCGAAAATTCTTTGTTTGGTTCACGATCCATCTTCCGGTTCCTAACAGATTTCATGTAGTGGCATAGTGAATCTGGCCACCTGATGTTGAGTTGTATGATCACTCACATAATGAATCAGGTGAAGACGAAGACGAAAAAAAGAGGTCCTTCAGTCCGGAAGTCCATTTGGAGGCTGCCCAGCTGGTGGTCGAGCAGGGATACACGGTGAAAGCTGCCTGCGATGCCATGGGTGTCGGTAAAACTACCATGGAGTACTGTGTTCGAATACTTCGCTCCGAACACGCATGGCTTCCATTTTAGAGATAGTCTCGAGGTGTACTGCATTCTGCGAGATATACTGACGGCATAAAACACTTCGTCCCACAGCCAAATTCATGGGGTCCAGCTGTGGCGCTCAGCTTTTCCATCCATTAACACCCGAGGGTGATCGGCGACGCTCTTGTAGTGGTTAAAAATGAGAAATCGATGTAAGGATAGATCATGAGCAGAAAAGCTACGGGACCGGTATTTGTTCTTCCAGACGAGCCGGTCGCTCGGTTTTCACCAGAGATGGAGTCGTGCTTCGAGATGCTGCACCGAGCAGTTTCACGAGGAGTCGAAATCCCAGGTACGGTGGACTCAATTGTGGGATTAGTGAAACAGCTAAAGAGTCTTTACTACATCATGCGGGATCACTTCGAAGCTGATGATGGCATTTCTCAGACTGTAGCTGAAGCGCTGCCGGAAATCGAGATTGGGCCGGTGACGACTATGCTTTCCTCGTGGGAGCAGAATCACGCCGTAGGGAGTCGCGAGTACGAGCAAAGAAATTATCAGACGACTCAAGTGCCACTGTATACGGATCCCGCAGACCGGTTTCATGGGTACGTGGACTGCTGGCGGCTATACCGTGTTTGGCTCTTTGAAGCGAATCGAGCACTCACAATATGTAGAACACGGATATCAGATGAGGCCCCAGATCAGCCACTAAGGCGCTATGATTGGCTGATATAGCAAAGGGGGGCATATTCTGTTTGCTGACCGAAAAAGGATCTTAAAAGGATATTTCCTCAGCTGATATTCGAAATAAATCTCAGTAACCTTAATCGACGATAATCAACGTTGGTACTGAGCGCCTGGCGCGGCCACCCCAAAATTTTGCTATTTGTACCTCCCGTACCCACTGCACTGCTCCAGCTTTCCAGCAGAAGCCCGTAAAAAGCACCAGATCTGTATTGCGGCCAGTGACATCTCTCGCAAGCTACAGGTAACAATCCTGAGCATTTTGCTCGAATAACTGCTTGTCAGGTGCAGACCGGTGTTGTAACTTTCTCATTGATGCCTCACCGAGTCGACCCTGGCATCAGGCTCATAGCCAGACTCAAACCTCCCGTATCCTCGCATCTGCGTTGTTCAACCCTGTAGTTCTGTTCTTCAGTGCATCTCTTGCTGCTGGATTTTCTCGCTATAAGCCAGAACTCCGGTCATGCCGTGCTTTTTTCTTTGAGAGGGCAGGGCTGACCGTGTAAACGGCGATCTCCGGAATCTTGTTGCTGCAGTTCTGCGAACTCGGCACCTGATAAGCATCCCCAACCTAGCCACGAAACGGATGCGATTGCTGCGGCAATCTGGCTTAACGCTCAACCGGAGAAAACCATGTTCACATCAAATCAAAAGCTGTACATCAGCTCAAAAACCAACGCTGCCCGCTGGAGAGCTGTTTCAATGGCGGTAACCAGTTTTACTGTGTTACCCATCAGCCTGTCTCTTTGGGAAGTCATGATCAACTCTGACATCCTGAAGCTGGCGATCTATATGATCTTTGCGATCATCATTCTCGCCATACGGGTCATTGTTGCTGGTAAGGTCGCTTATCACACAACCGTTGTTGAACTCTTACGAACCCGTCTGGATCATCCCCCCAATTCCCCAAAGGAGTTGAAGGATGATCAAGAATCAACCAAACTGACAGGAGGTTCATAAGCTATGGAGGCTCAAGTGATAGTCTTTGTAGGTGTTTTAACAGCGCTCATCGTCGTCGGAATCGCAGTGGCTGCGAGAATTGATACTCTCAATCATCGCAAACTACTGGCCGAAGCCGATAAAGAGCACGGCCATACCGCACATCAGTCCTGAGTCTTCCGACTCTATTCTCCTCGCTTCTCGCGAACTCCCCCAGACAGTACGCGCAACTGACTCGAGCTGCTTAACCTCAGCCCGGTGTCTTTGCGTGTCTGTCTTTATCTCACCTGGTACGCCAATTCTCACGCCCTAGTGTTCCGAGGCCACTGCGGCCTGTGTCCCTGTCAACGGATACAGACTTGAGTGTGTCCTCAGTGAAGCTTTCCAAGAATCTTGCTGCTGACCGTTCATAGAACGCCGGCGCCTGATAAGCATCCCCAACTAAGCCATGAAATGGATGCGATTGCTGCGGCAATCTGGTTTCACACTCAAAAAAGGAACGCTTCATGAATCTTCATGAAATCGATGCCCCCAAGCATCACTCTACCCACGCCAACAAAATCGGGCACTTAATCAAACTGGCCATCGAGAAAAGCACCCATGGGCGCTATATCGTGGCCACCTCGCAAGCTGGTGAAGTGTTGGTTCTTCCTCACTTCAACGCTTCGACCAGAAATGACCTGACCTGGGTGTATGACACCGAGTTCGGCTATGTCTTTTCGACTAAACGGAGTGCGTGATGGAACTGTTGATCGGTTTGTTTGCGCTTTTCTGGTTCTGCTTCGGCAGCCTGGTTGTCTTCAATGCCATGAGATGGGGCACCGCTCTTAGCGATCGCCTACTCGTGGTTACGGGGCAAACCCTGAAATGGGCCCTTCAGCACTGTGTTAAAGGGCTTGTCCTTCTGATTCGGTATGCATTTAGCCGCGTCAAGAAACCTGAACACATGGCTATCCGGCCAATTATTGCTACGCCTCTCGAACTTGAGCACATGCGTAGGCAGCAACTCATTCAGTCCAACAGCCGTGTGCCTGTTGAGATTGAATACACTCCACCCAAGAGGAAATGATTATGTATCAGAGAGTCCAGCTCATCGGCCGACTTGGCCAGAAAGATGTTCGCTCTACGCCAACCGGCACCCAGGTTGTCTCTTATTCTGTCGCTACATCCAAGTCCATCAAGGACAAGGAATCGCAGCAATGGAAAGAAACAACCGAATGGCATCGCTGTGTTTCATTCGGTAAAGCCGCTGAACACATCGCGATGAATATCGAACCTGGGGATCTTCTGCTCATTGAAGGCGAATTGAAAACCCGTCAATGGCGAAGTCAGAACGGAGAAGATCGGTTTACCACGGAAATTATGGTGAACGACTTCCCGAAAAAGCTCCCGAAGTATTTCAAACGAGATGCTCAGGGCGCCCAGAACGGTCTTGCCGTACCTTCAGGTCAGACTTCACAGGAGAGCCCGCCCATCGACAATTACGATTGGGACGACATTCCGCTGTAGTGAAGTAGACCAATAAACCCGGATGGGGACTTTCCCCTGACCGGAGAGCCCCATCCTTCTCAAAGGAACAGACATGGGGTTTTCAAGGAAAGAGGTCCATTACTGGCTGGAGACAGCGAGTGATGAGCAGCTCAAACGGCACTTGGCAAATTCGCAAGAAATGCTTGTGCTACTCACCAACCGGGAGCAGATCAAATCGCTGAAGTGGCTTCGCGCCAGAATCATCGAAGAGATCAATGCCCGTGCCGAGGCTAAACAATCCTGAACGATTGTTTGCGCTTCATCTTTTCAATCAGAGCTTTCTGCTCTTCATCTGAACCAAACGCAATGGATCGCACGGCCTGCCACTCTGTGGTGTTCGGCTGACCTTCCAGCATTCGGTCAGTTTGCTCTCTGAGGTACTCCAGAAAGTAAGGCCCCGCGGCCTTTCTGCTCTGAAGGTACTCCTCATAGGACTTGATGGACTTTGGATCAATGCCCGCTTTTGCCAGCAAAGGCCCCTGTTCCTCAAGCCCAACCGATGTGAACCGAAAATTGCCTGCGTCATCGACGATGTAATGGTTGGTCTGCATCAACTCTCACCTCTTCAGGGATTATCCCCCTGAACACTCAACTCGCAAGGGATCATTTTATGACTCACACACCGCAAGTCGTGAAACCCGCTCAGTGGCATCAGGCCATTGAATCCTCAAAAGAGAAGTTTTCCGGCTCCGGCCTGGACTTCAAACAAGAGCAGATCTTTGCCACTCAGCAGTTAATGAACAATTCATACCTGCTCGATGTCGCAAAGAATAACCCGTCTAGCCTCAGGCTCGCGATGTACAACGTCGCGGCTGTGGGCTTAACCCTCAACCCAAACCAGGGTCTGGCCTATCTCGTTCCACGCAGATTGCGCCGAAACGAAGACGCCAAGGTCATGCTCGATATCTCTTATCGCGGCCTGATCGCAATCGGCGTTGAAACTGGTGCTATCCGGTGGGCCAAGGCCGAACTCGTCTATGAGAATGATGAGTTCACCTACAAAGGCCCCGCCGATAAACCCGATCACAAATGCGATCCGTTTTCGACGGATCGAGGCGCTATTCGCGGGGGTTACTGCCTTGCGGAGCTGCCTTCCGGTGGCGTTCTCGTTGAAGCTATGTCCAAGGCGGACATGGATAAAATTCGGGATGTCAGCGAAGCCTTCAAAAAAGGCTTTGGACCATGGGTTGATTGGGCTGAACAAATGATGCTCAAGAGCATTGTTAAACGAGCGAGCAAATGGTGGCCGATGTCGACGCCCCGTATGGCCCGGGCCCTTCAGATTCTCAATGAGGAAAATGGAGAAGGCCTGGCTGTGCTGGCAAACAATGTCGTCTCACCGGCTGCTCTTCCTGCACCACCGCCACGTGACGAGGTATCCATTGCTGTTCAAAACACCGTGAAACAACTGGTGGACCGGGCAGTGCAACAAAATGCCTTCGAAGCGTGCAAAGAAGTTATGGAAAGTCGAATCAAACAGCCAGCAGAGCTGGCCTGGGCGTTCGACGAGCTTGAAAAAGCCAGAACCGAGTGCAACTCGGACATCAGCGATCAAGCAGTCAATTCCTAACCACCTATAAACCACCCAAGGGGGTCATGAGCCTCCTTCGGAGTGTTCATCCCCCCTCTTAACCCTCAAGAGGACTTAACCGATGAACACTCAACGCAAACCCGTGATGTTTTACTTCGAACGCTTGGAACAAATGCGTGACTTTGGCTCGTTCAGGGTCGAAGCGGTTTTTGAGTCTCACAAGGAAGCTGAGCAATCCGACGGGAAACCAGCCTGGTATTCCGTCATTGGTCAATTCAGGCCTGACGTTCAGTTTCAGTATCCGGAGTTCCCGGTCGCTGATTTTCCGTGTGAAAACTACGCGAAGTTGTTCGCCGAAATGTGCGAGCAGTACATCACAGACCAAGCGATCGCAATGACCGCTTAATCACTCAACCTTCCCAATGGGGTAATGCACCCCTTTGGGCGGCATTACCCCGATCAGGAGATCTCGTAATGCCGAAAATGACTGTAGTAGACCTGAACCAGCGTTCAGACGAATGGTTGAACTGGAGAAGTCTGGGGGTCACCGCCACCGACATTCCCGTCATTCTGGGACTCAGTCCTTACAAGACCGTTTGGCAGCTCTGGGCTGAGAAAACAGGTCGCATTAACCCACCAGATCTCTCTGGTAATCCCAACATCCAGCGGGGCATTGCTCTGGAGGATGAGGCACGCAAGGTCGCAGAAAACCGTTACGGTGAAATTCTGCTACCGGTGTGCGGCGAATGTGCGCGATGGGATGTACTTCGTGCGTCATTCGATGGCATCGATTCACACAATCAGCCATATGAGTTCAAAGCGCCCTCCAAAGCAGTCTGGGAGGATCTTGAAGCCAACGGCGTTGCGTCACCGACATTCAAGCTTTACGAAGCCCAGGTGCAGGCACAGTTAACTGTTGCTGGCACCCGTGTCGGACGGCTGATTTTCTACCGTGAAGACGGTTCGGATCAGGATTTCGAGATTAGACTGACGCCTGAACGCGAGAACCAGATTCTGGAAGCGGCCAAGCAGTTCTGGGAACAAGTCCAGACCAAAACCCCTCCTGAACTGGACCCTGATCGTGACTGGTATATACCGGAAAGCGGAACGGAAAAGTTCAAGTGGGAAGCCTATGCCGATGCCTGGCGCAGCCAGCAGCATCGCATCAGGAAACTGAAGGACGAACTGAAGGCCTTGGAAAAAGACCAGAAGGGCGTCCAGCGGGCTATGACGGATCTGATGGGTGCGTTTCAACGTGCGGATATCGGAGGTGTCAAAGTTACGCGGTTTGAGAAGGCCGGCAGCATCGACTACCTCGCTTATCTGCGGGATACCTTCCCAGGTAAAGATGTGAGTAGCGAACTGGAACCCTATCGCAAACCAACTCGGGAAGAAGTCCGCTTCACCAAGTCAGAAGATGATTTGGTCAACCCCGCGGTTGATGAGCTGGTGACGTCAGTGAAGGCCGCTTACTTCTAATCCACTGCATGACTGTTCCGAGGTTTACCCCTCGGAACAGCTCATTTTCCGCTTTGTATCTGTCTCCCCTATGTTCTTCTTGGATAGGGCCATAGGGAAGGCGGTTACCTGGCTCCAGGCAACTCCGAAAGCATTTTGTTCGTGCTTGCACGACAAAATAAGTGTCTATCCCGGATATTGAAACGGACACGACGGCTGCGGCTGTATATCCACACTCTTCAAATCTTTACCAGCCAGTAGGCCATCATCACCTACTGGGTGGTTGATGCGCTCTGGTTCGGTGAGAAACCTCACTCAAGGAGCCTTTTTATGACTGTACGCGACCAAGCTATGGCTATTCGCAACACCTTTAACCTGGACGTCCCGGTCGAAGTGATGACCGCTGGATTCTCTGACATCAACAACCCGTTTATCCCAAAACGAAATGACGGTTATGTATTTCGCAGGGAGACACTGAGGGACATCCTGAGTTTTCTGGATGATCCCGATGGTGACGGTTTGTACTTTTCCGGTCATTACGGGGCCGGAAAAACCACCTTGCCGTACCAAGTCGCCTCACGCCTTAACTGGCCGGTGCAGAGTTTTACTGCGCACTCGCGCATGGAATTCGATGACCTGGTGGGCACTTGGAAACTGGTCAATGGATCTATGGAGTTCGTCTACGGACCCCTTTCCATCGCCATGCGTGACGGCCATCTCTTTATTTTGAACGAGATTGACCGAGCTGATCCTGGTCAGCTAGCGGCTCTCCACGATGTCCTTGAAGGACACCCGCTGGTCATTGCGACAAACGGGGGAGAGATCATTCACGCCCATGAAAACTTTCGGTTCATCGTAAACGGCAACAGCCTCGGTTCCGGCGACAGCACCGGGCTGTATCAAGGCGTTAACCAGCTTGATATTGCCTTTCTGGATCGTTTCAGGATGGTTGAAGTGGACTATCCAACCGAGGATGTCGAACTGATGATCCTCGAACAGAAAACCCCGGAGCTGCCCGAAGAAATCCGCCGGAATATGGTTCGCGTTGCGAATCAGATCCGCAGGCTATTCATCGGCGGTGAAGAATCAGCGACACCGCTGACCGTCACCATGTCCACTCGTACGTTGTGCCGGTGGGCAAAGCTGTCTCTGAGTTTTCGTAATGCACCAAACGCTCTGGCCTACGCGCTTAAGCAGTCTCTGACCGCAAAAGCCGAACCTGAGCAGCGAATTGCCATCGAGCAGATCGCAAAGGACGTTTTTGGTTCGAACTGGACACAGGGAGATACCCAATGAGCGGATCGATTACCGTCCTGCACTACCGGGACTCAACCTCAGACAAGATCTGGGCCATCGACAGTAAGCCTAATTCGGATGGGGGTCATGACATCTGGTATGGCCGCCGTGGTTCCAGTCTCCGCTATTCGCCAACGAGTGACAGCAATTGGCGGAAACGGCTGAACGATAAGTTAGGCAAAGGTTACACCCGGGCAGAAGGCCTGACCGTGGACCCTGAAACCTGCCGCGTGATCGCTCTTTCCGAAGAGCAGAAGTCGCTTCCCTCATCCTTGTGGTATCACGTCAGTTCGAAGGTCTCTGACCATCAAATGCGTGACTGGCTGGACGCCACAAGCGATCGTTTTGCAGAGCAATTCTGCGATATGGCGGAAGAACTGGAGCAGTTGCCGGTTTTTCAGTCGATTTACCATGGCAAGTACAGTGGCGGCGCTGAAATCAGCGAAGGGCCCCTGGCATTGCTTCTCCTGTTTGCATTTCGGCGCCACTTCCGGAAATCCGATACCTCGGACACCTTGCGTGGCCCGGTTCAGATTGCAGACGACAACAACCAACTTCTGACCTCGGACTTTGATGAGCTCATCGAGCTTATCGCCAAAGGATCAGAATTCGCGGCGCTGCGTCAGCGCTGCACCGAATCGGATTTCAAAAAATACGGTGTTGCACTGGGCGCATGTGATGCCCCGGTTGATCTGAATGCCATCTGTTCAGACACCAAAGCCGCATTTTTCTGAAATCGACGCTGAACCTCCAGGCTCATTGAGCCAAACCTCATACCCGCCGGAATCCCGGCGGTCACCACCTTCTCAACTCAGGAGATCCGACATGGAATTTATCCATGGAACCACCCTTGTCTATTTGAAAATGCGTTGCTGGTCCGGCGAGAAAAAAGCCTCACGGGACAGCGATATTCTTTTAGGCGTCAACGGCAAACTACCGCCACAGAAATTGCTGGACCTGGGCCGGAAGAAAATATTTCCGCCCAGGGCTCTCGATCCGCTGCTGAATAAGCGAAAAGCGGCTGAAAGAGCGTGTCTGGCACAGGGAACCCGCTTTATGGGTGGTTTCGCCGTTCGCGACGATGCCATCGATGACGTGGTTGCCAGACTGGAAACCGTAAAGCAGTCCTTTGAGTCAGCGTTGCAGCAATTTCTCAACGATTTTGACAGGAACAAAGAGGACTGGATCACGGAGAACGACGAATACGCTCACATTATCCGGGACCAGGTACCAGACCGGGAAACGGTAGCGAACGCATTCAAGTTCGAATTCAAGCTCTACAAACTCCAGCCCCTTGAGGGTTTTGAGCCGGATGAGGTCGAAATTGCTGACCAGATCCTGCACGAAATAGGCCTGAGCTGCCGGGAAATGTCCGATCGTCTGTTGGAGCGGAAACGCGCCATCAGCGGCCAGAACCTCTCGAAGCAGCTGGACCCGCTGGTCAGCAAACTGGACACCCTGAGCTTTGGCAACGGCCGGATTCTCAGGGTCCTGAGTGAGTTCCGAGCACTTCGGGAATCCATCCCCGCGGTTCGGATCGATCAGGATCACCCGTGTTTCGGGCGTGTGCTGACCTTTCTGACCATGTGTTCCGACGATAAAAAGTTGGAATGCATCGTAAACGGCCAGTTCTCGGTGACCAGGCTCATTGAAGGACTGAGAACGGATGTGAGCGAAAGCGGCGCTTCACTTGCATCAACCACACCAAAACCGTCTGTCGTTTCGACGGGCGCCTACTTCTAGGGGGTTATATGAGAAATCAGAAAACTGCCCTGGAACGGGCATTGCCGATCGTAGCTGCGGCCTATGGGGAGCAGTTTGGGGTTCGCGTTGTGCTTTCGGGCAGCGATGCGTGCACCAACGGCCAGACGATTGTTCTACCGATGCTCGATTCGCTGTCTGAGCTAAAGGATGTTCTGTTCGGATATCTGGCTCATGAATCGGCTCACATTCGTGATTCCGACTTCACCACATTGGGCCGGTGCCGGTCGGCGATCGAACGCAACCTGACCAACCTGATTGAGGACATCCGGATAGAAGGGCTGATTCAGGCCGCTTTTCCCGGAACCCGGTTCACCCTGACGGCAATGGAAGAATATATCCATGCACAGGGGTGGACCCCCGTACCAAGCAGTGAAGAAAACGAAGCATCACAGCTGTTTCGTTACCTCTACCACCGCTTGTATGGAGAGTATCTGTCCCGCGAGGTCTACCAACCGCTCATCACTGCCAGTCGACAGGTAGTAGAGCAAACGTTTCCCACTGGCTTTTTCGTTCGCTTGGATGGATTGCTTGGGAAATACATGACCAACCTGCAGTGCAGTGACGATTGTCTTAAAGTTGCCCGAGCAATACTTAAGGCGCTGAAAGACGCTGAGGACGATGAAAAACAGCAGCAAACCGATGCCGGTGAAGCTCCGCAGCAGGACAAGCCCTCCCAGGGCGAGTCGTCTTGTGGAAGCGGAAGCTCAGACGCTGATGGCAATGAATCAACCTCAGAAAACCAGGGGGCAGGGGAGTCCGATTCTCCGGAGGATCCAGCCACCGCCCCGTCGTCCTGCACGGACCCGGCGAATCCGTCCGTTAGCTCCGATCCCGGGGATAACTCAACGGACAGCACGATGGATCAATCATCGAATGGCGCATCGACCCACGATCGGATCTTGCAAGAAACCGATTTGCCGGAAGATACCGCCAACCAACTGCGTGATGCTTTGTCGTCTCAAGCCCGCAAAGACCAGTCTGGACAGCATTTCCAGATTGATTCAACTGTGGGGGAACTTGGTGGCAACGACCGGGGTGACAACGGGCAATTGCAGGTGGGCATTCTGACGTCGTCAGCGATCCGCAGTCGCCTGATTGGCCTGCTTCAAGCCCAAACCCGTCAGTCTCAGAGGCTTCATATCAGGGGCAGGCGGGTAGACGGTCGTCGACTGAGCCGTCTGGCTTCAGGTGATGCTCGCGTGTTTATCCAGCGCGATGAGACATCGCGACCGGCGACCTCGGTGCATGTTCTGCTTGATTGCAGTGGTTCCATGCAGCATCAGCAAGAAATTGCTAACCAGGCAACGGTCTCACTGGCGCTGGCGATATCAACGATTCCCAAGTGTGACATCGCAGTTTCGATGTTTCCCGGGAACGGTGGTTCTGTCAGCCCCATGATCCGACGCGGACAACCCGTTCGCCCGAATCTGGGGAGGTTTTGCGTGGACTCCGGTGGAGGAACTCCTCTGGCGGAAGCCATGCTTTACGCAGCCCGTGAACTTACTGCGAGCCATAAAGCTCGTCAGGTGATGATCGTCATAACCGATGGGGATCCCAACAATCCCCAGGCAGTGAACTACCTCAACGGCCTGATCAAAGGCCATATCGACACCTACGCCATCGGCATAGGGTCACCAGCGGTGAAACGCTTCTTCGAGAACTGGTGCGTTATCAGCGATGTGAGTCAGCTCCAATCGGCGCTTTTCAGCATCGCGAGCAACGTGCTCGAACTCGATATGTGATTTCACTTCTTTCCACCAACCCAGCGGGAACACGTTACCCGCAAGGGGTTGGCGTGTTTCTCCGCAAGGAGGACACATGGAGAACTACACCAGAAAACCGGAGCTCAGTGCGCCTTTGGGCGAACCGCTGGCGTTCCAGGACCAGGAGATCCCTGTCATCAGGGAAAAACTCCTGATCGAAACCGTCCGAAGTGCCTTTGGCGAATCACGTGGTGGCCTGCGAAGGAAGCCGTCTGATGAAGCCTGGGATTGGATACTGTCTGAAAACCGGGAAATGCCCTTTTCGTTTGCGCAGTGCTGTCGTGAATGGGAAGTCGACCCCGACAAAATGCTCGATTGGCTTCGGTACTACCGTCGCAAATTCATGAGCTGACTCAACCCCCACAAGGGACACACTGTCCCTCATGGGCTGGTGTGTCCCGTTCTTTTGAAAGGAACTCACCATGCCCTCATCCGAAAAAATCGAGCAAAGCCTGACAACCCGTCAGGGCAAGCCGATCCGCCTCATCACCATCTATGAGCCCGAGCGTGTCACCGAACTGTTTTACCAGCAGTTCGGTGACACCTGGGTGCCCTATAAGCGAGTCGTCCTGACGATTCACTGATGTCTCTGAGGGGGCTTTCGCCCCTTCTGTCCACTGCTCTGCAGTGGCAATCCATTGATAGTCACTGTTATTGAGGAGAAAACATGAATAAAAGAGACTCAACCAGCCTGAAACGCCGAATGGAGGGCCGCTGGCTCAGTGCCTTTCTGGCGCTTGCTCCGGCTCTGGAACAGGCCATCAGTAAAGTGGGCACCAATGTGCCTTGCCCCGTAGAGGGTGGTGTGGATGGATTTCGGCTTTTCCGCGACGCTAACATTACTGGAGGTGGCGTAAAACAGAACTGGCGCGTCATTCCCGAAGGCATCGATATGCTGATGTGGGTCAATGAGTGGTCCTTTACCAGGGCCTATGACGAACTCGAAGCCTTTCTTGGCAATCGATCTGTCGTAGCCGGCCCGATACGTGTGCCCCAGCCAAAACCCATTGACGAGACCACGCTCAGGCTATGGTTGAATCAGGTTTGGCGGGAATCGGTATCCTTAAACGATCTGCGTGCATATCCCGCAAGGGCCTACTTTGAGCGCAGAAGAGTGAAGAAAGCCGCGATGACAGCCTGTGACCTGAGATTCCATTGCGCCCTGAATTACGTGGGCGCAGATGGCGGAGTTTTGGGGACCTATGGCGCGATACTGGCCCTGGTTTGCAACAATGCGGGAGAGCCGGTATCCATTCATCGGACATTCATCACCAAGAGTGGCCTGAAAGTGGATTTTCTGGGACGTAAGAATAAAGCCAGAAAACTGACCCCCTCTGTGAATAAACACAGTAAGGGACGGCAGATCCGCCTCTTTCAGCAACCAAAAGGCGTCATTGGGATCGCGGAAGGGCTGGAAACGGCTCTCGCGGTGTCGCAGATGACAGGCCTGACGGTTTGGCCAACGCTATCAACCACCATGCTGCAGTCGTTTGAGCCGCCAGAAGGCGTCAACACAGTACTTGTGATGGTGGATAAAGATAGAAACCAGGCCGGAGAAATCGCTGCCAACACCCTGACTCAGCGTCTGACTGAGAAGGGGGTAGCTGTGATTCAACTTCTGCCACCAACGCCGATTCTTGAATCGGACATTAAAGGTGTCGATTGGGCAGATCAGCTGGTGAGAGATCCTCGAGGGTTTGACCTCATCTCTCAGGTGCTGAAAGATCGTCCACGAAAGACAGCTTAAATAACCATTGCCAAGGTCCAGGGGGGAAGCCAGACCCCCTTGGGCCCTGGCTTACTTTTCGGTCATCGGGCCAATGGGTTTCATTTTCTCAAGCAGTTGGTCGATTTGTTTGGCATGATGCTGCGAAAGCTCATCCATTTGCGCTCTGAGTGAGCTTACCGTCTTGGCGAGCTCTTCATTCTCCCTTTTCTCTTCTTTCAAGGCCTCAAGCGCAGCGTCTTTTAGCGCGCCTTCATGGTGGTATTTTTCCTGAGCCACAGCCAATGAGCGCTCAAGTTCTGAGACCTGGCGCTGTAGAATTTCTATATCTTTTCGAGCGGATTTCAGCTCGGACGATAATTTAATGCGCTCAGCGCGAGCATAACCGAGATCTTCTTCGAGCTCCTGCAGCATGGATTGGGCATCCAGCAACTCGGCTCTCGCTTTTTCCTGCTCGTTTCGGCTCATCTCCATATCCGACGCTGTTTGCTGCTGGATATGCGTTTCTGATTTTTCGTAAAGCTCAAGCGCTAACTGGCGCACACAGTCCATCAAAGGGGAGGCCAAGTCCTTCAGCGAGTGCTCGATATCTTTGGGTAGTCCCTGAGTTCTGGAGCTTGGACGCCCTTGGTTGCGCTCAGCTTCACAATGCTCCTCCCATACCCGAAGAAGGCGGTCTGGCGATCCACCCCCGGTCATTTTTCTGAGACCAAAGCCAGTAATCCGACGGCCCGCTTCCTGCAATTTTTTGCCGGCAGCAATGATAGCTTCATTGGATATTTCCGGGTGCCGCATGGCTAATCCTTCCGTGTTGTGGATGTGCCTAACGATAACAAAGAAACAAAAGAAACAAAAGAAACAAATTAATTATGGTTGTTTGCAGTAACCCAGCTGAGATAGTGGCGTTTACTCAATGCTTCTCGCCAGGGAGTCTATGAGGGCTTTGGCTTTAGGGCTCTCGCAATCGGCTAAGCGGATGCAGTAAGCGTTTCGGTATTTCTGACCTGCAGGTGCAAGTGGGTCATAGCCGTTCAGCTGTTCAAGACTGCGAAATGCCCCACAGCGGGAGCAGCGAGGTCTGTCGATGCTGAGGACGTTCGATTGATCACTGGACATTGTGAGTTTCCGGCATGCTTTGATTGCTTCGCGATTCGCGCTGTTTTTGATGGCCACATGAGTGCGACCGTCGCTCCAAGTGTCTTAGAAACATACGCCAGGAACAAGATATCGTCTGAAGACAATGGGGCGAGTTGCCGGATCACGAGAGTGTGAGAGGGTAGTTTTGTGATCATTCGTGAGGGCTAACCCATGGTTTCAGCGATTTCCGGCATAGATTTGAACAAGCTCCAATGTCGGGGCCTATCCTCATCAAGGCACCGAAAAATAGCGCTATTCAGCACCCTCTCAATATGGGGCGGCACTGGCTACCTGTTGGTGAAGCTGGCGTTGTTACTTGAAGCGTCCGGTCTGGCTGACGAGGTAGGGCTGGCCTTAGCCTCAACAATTCTGGTCCATTTCATAGTAACCGGACAATGTGTGGTGCAGGCGATTGCCCGAACATTGGTCGAGAAAACACCTGTCGGTATTCTGTACCGGCGGGACAAGGCGGTTTTATCCATGGCGAGGGCTCAGTTGCTGGACCTGGCGGATAAAATCGCTTTCGAAGAGTTGCAAAGCTACGCAAAGATTAACCCTGCTGTGGCCGTTGCCGCCGCCGAGGTTATTGCGCACCAGAATGCGGGTGACCTTCAGCAATGGCTAATTGCCCCACAAAACCTCAAGGCAATGGCAAATCATGTATACCAACTGGCTCTGGTAGAGGAAGCCATAAAGGCCGGCGACTACCCAAGACCATAGTCCCCCAACATCCTCAAAAGGGTCGCTCCATGGTGATCCTTTATCTCTCTTCGGCGCCGGTTGTTCTGCCTACCATCTACCGCTGTTGTTGATAGAGGAGAGCAGGGCATGTTCATCACCACACCATTTATCCGGTATTTCGTTAACCGGCTTTATGAATCTGGAAAACTCGATCTTCAGCAACGTGACCAGCTGATTCTTCAGGATCGCCAGTTCAATGTCGCAATTACCGGCGCAGCCCTGTTCCTAATCGCGTCTCTGTTTATCTGATTGGAGTCTTCTTTGAACAATATTGTGCCTTTCGGATTCAAAGACAGAAAAAGATCGCCACAGATGTTCTCGGCTGATCTCTACGCCAGTGATCGGCGGAAATATCAATTCCAGACCGATGCAGAGTCGGTGACCGCCGTTTATTTCAAAGCCGTTGCCTTCGCGTTCCAACAGGGTGCCGCGTTAATTCAGTGCGTTGCAATCTATGATGGGGCGGTATGTGAGCGCCAATCACACCAGGCACCGGTGAAAGTGTGGCATCAGGTTGACCATCGCGCCGCCGGCCAGAGCTGAACAATGATTCGTTGGTTGAGGTCGCCTCGTTCCTACCCCGTGCTTGTTGTGGTGCTCGCTTCCATTGCGATGTTTGCTGTCATCAGGTCAGGCGACCCGATAAGCCTGACGTTCCCGATTTTGCTTTTTATTTCGGCCAAGCTCAGCGTTCTTTTTGGCTTGGTTGAAATCGCCCTCTCTGTGTCCGGTTTGTACAAGTACAAAGACCGTGTTTATAGCTCGATCAGCCGCGCTATTACGGCTTTTGGCATGGCCATTAGCTTTATGTTGCTACTGGGGGCCTATGAGGCCGCGCGCCAATAGGAATAGCAATGAAAGTCTTCCATATCACGGAATACACGAGTTCGGGGCCGGTCGCAGACCGAGCTCTTTACACGCTGCTCGAAACGGTCACCAGCTTCAGCCTCTGTGAGTGTCGTGGTCGTGAACACGTCATGTTCTCGGGAATACACCCAGTCCTGGTTCTGGACCATTTCGATCAGGCCTTGAACCCACTTGCGATCATGAATCAGGTCAGAGCCTCGGAAATCAACATTGAGTGGCTGATGATCGTTGATAACTCCCCGCAACTCGATTTTTTGGAACAGCAGGGTCTCCGCCCCCTATGTCATTTGGTTCTGGGTGCGGACAGTAAACAGCGACAGTCTGTTTACCCAGCACAGACCCGAATAATCACAACGGTCTCAGGTGGCGTCAGTTTCCTGAAACAGCATCAACTTGCCGCATAGGGAGGTTTTATGGCGGAGAGTCATTCACAAGTTGTCGCAGAGCCAGGTTCAACGAAGAGGGTGGACGAGCCGGTTCGCTATGACGATGAGGAGGTGATCTGGCAGGGGAGTCCTTCACAGTTGGTGAATCTAGGGACGTACATTTTCTGGGGAATCATCACATTTGCCGCCGCGTTCGGACTGCTTTTGTGGAACTCTGGTATCGGGCGCTCCTACGGTGATGCCTTAGATCAAGTGATCGAGTATGCAATTGCCGGCACCCTGGTATTTGCGATCCTGTCCTGTTTGATGGCTTATCTGAGCACTCGCTATGAGCGAACCGTGATTACCCGAAATAAAATCAAAGAAGCTAAAGGGATTACGTCGATTTTCCGCCGGGAACTGTTCTGTGAAATCAGCGATATAACAGATTTCAAAAGTCCCCCTGCAGGACTGATCGGAATCTTCGGGCTGTCCACTCTCGTTATAGAAACACACGATGACGATCAGCCGATCATAAGCATTCGAGCCATTCCGGACCGGGATGCTCTCATCAAACTCCTTCTTCCAGTGTGGCGCAAAGCCAAAATGGACCGAAAAGGCTATTTCGCGGAGTAACTATCCAATGAAGCCACAAGCCCTCACCATTCTATCTTTCCTGCTGGCCACCAATGCCGTATGGGCTGATCCGCCTGAACCTGGAGAGAAATCACGCAAATTTGCGACCCAAGATAAGGCAGCTCAGCTAGTTCAAGGCTATTACCAGAAGGCAGCGATTGGGCTGTCAGACGAAGATCTCGATCGCTTTTTTACAGCGCACAAACGTGAGCGTCACAACAAGTTGGTACGGCGGCTTGCCACGATTACAGGCCAGAACGAAGACATTGAGCAACGGCGTGTTCTGGATATTGAGCGACTCAATGCCCAGTGCGAGACGCTAAGCCTTCAGGGAGGCCACACGTCAGGTTCTGCAACCCGGATGGCTAAGCTTATATATTCTGTGAGCAACCAATGTGTCGATTATCCACCCAGGATCCAGAGAACCATTGTGCTGTCCTATTCCTCGGACTTTGGCCAGTGGCAAATCCACCGTGTACGTAATTCGGTGGTTCAGGAATGACATTCAAGTGCCTGATCCTGAGCGTTGCGATCTGGAGTGCCGTGGTGTCCCCAACCGTTGCCGCAGAGACAGATGCCAATCGAGCAAAACCGTTCCCGGAAGTCACCTTTGATAGAGTGAATGCGATCTTTGGGGACAACCTGGATACCAGCGATCCGCGGCTTAAAACGCTGCTTCTGGCGATTGGGATGGATCACACATCGACAAGCTCACCGCACAAAAGAGAACAGGTTGGGGTGCCTTTCATTGTCCATTACGGAGCCCATTACTGGGTCAACCGATTGGCCGCCGGTGATGCCAGCATAGATGTGCTTGTGAATAATGCCCTTCTGCTGTTGTTCGCCGAGACTGAGATTCCTGGGCGGGAAGAAGCTGCCTATAGTTTGATGACGGCGGCAGCGGGATCAGGTTACTGGCCAGCGGATTACTTTATCGCTGAAACGGATCTGCAGAATCACCTGGTCCGCGATCCTGTCAACATTGTTCCATTGTCGAACGAAATTGATAGAAGCCACCTTCAAGAAGTGGCTCAGAAAACAATGGCTGCCTACAACCGATGCGCAGAGTTAGGGTTCGCACCATGCCGATACCGGATTGGATTTTGGTTGAGTAACTCTCAGCCGACGCTGGTGGATGGTCTTACTGTGTTGCAGAACGCAGTCAACACAACCTTGCGTGACACCCGTTACCAGGGTGTCCTGGATGCTGAACTTGTGTCTGCGACAACCGCTCTGGTCGAGCATGGTCATCTGATTGGGCTGACAGCCAACATGCGCCAGCAATATGACCAGTTATTGAAGAGCGTGCTCAAGTAATACCCTAAGGCTCAGCTCGTCCTAAAGGAATAGGGGCAAAGGTGAAATGAATAATGGGGAAAGTGTGCCGGAAACGAAGGCTTATAAGTGCGGACCTTATCTCGGATCGGTTGCTGCGGCCGTTCGCTATGGCTCTTTTGAAGACGTCGAAAAATTTGCGAAGTGCCTGGCCACTGCGGATAAGGAGGCGCTCATTGCTATATGGGATGCCCAAAACAAGCCGGTAAAACTATTCCTTGGCGACATTGAGCTTCTTCACAAATGCGCCGCAATACCGATCTCATAGGCCGGTAGACCAAGAAGTAAGCAGGGCTCGGGCCCATTAATTTAATCAAACCTCAGTCGAACCAACCCAGCTGTTACCCAAATAGGCATCCAGAGGAAGCCCTGTAATATCCCGCGTCGCGTATTCCAGCGTTGACTGAGTCCAGCCGCTATTAGGCGCCGGTACCTCCAGCAGGACAGCTCCGGCGGTAGTCAAAATCCTCAGATTCTGGTGCGCAATAGACGTCAAAATGTCCGGCTCATCATCCACTTGATCCACAATGAAGGTGATCGCCACGACAGTCAGCCCCTCAGTATGTGCTGCACGGCCTGGGCTATTTGCTCGGCCGTCTTGTAGCCCTTGATCAAGTACGCATCACCAGTCTGAGTATCAATAATCCGTAGTGCCGGTGTCCCTGTTATTCCAAGCGCCTGTCCTTCCCGATAGTCACTCTCAATGCGATTCTCGTGGGCGTCCGACGCCATGCACAGGTCGATTGCGACGCCGCTAAGGCCCATACCTCGTACAAAATTCGTAAGGTCTCCAACCCCCTTACCGTTTCCGGCAGTCTCGAAAATGAACCGATCCAATGCAGCCCAGGCGACTTTGTTACCGTAAGAATCTTTCACGCACTCAATGACTTTGGCCTGCAATGCCGCTGCCGGATTATGACTTTCGAGAGGGAAGTGCTTGAACTCCCAGTTGACGGTGTTCTCTGCGTTGTCGACAACCTGTTTTAAGTCATCGTGCATTTTTCGACAGAAGGGACACTCGATATCACCAAATTCCTGAAGGGTAATCCGCGCTTCGGGGTTGCCGTAGATCAACCGGTGGTCCGGCGTTGACTGCTGCGCCAGTTCGAACTCAAACACCTTTTTCTCAAAGCCATCTTTGGCGCGCCGGCGTTCCAATACCTCCAGTCGCTGATCGACCAGGGCTACAACCTTATGTTCCGAAATTGCCTGAGATTGCCTTGGCTGACCCTTCAAGGACTGAATCTCCGAATATTGATAAGCAAGAGCAGTCGACATGGCTCCGAGTGTTGCAATCAGAGCAATATGGGGAAGTTTGGGCATATTACGCGCTATCCAGAGAGAGATCTGGGCATCCTAGCGGTGCCACCGGCAGCTGTTTCAACAAAAAGATCTGTTCTGCCAGACCCATTTCAGGTCAAGGTGTTCAAGTCTCGGCTTAGAATTCTGACAATCAAAGTTATGAGTGAGATTCACCATTGATAAAAAGCGGTACTGATACTGGCGTAGTTATCGCCCAAATCTCCGAGCAATTGGGCGGCATGCAGGCTCTGAGCTATGTGCCGCCTGGATACGTTGGTAATTGTGCAGTCATGTCTGGTAGCGAGACGTTAGCTGTCTTGAACAGTGGGATGGAAGCAGTTCGAATCGCAGCCTACGCAATTACTCCGGACGGAGGTTACAGTGATGTGTCTGTACACCCGTCCTCTTTGGAACCAACGCATTCAAGTTTCTGTAACTGGATCAATGGATTGCAATAGCGTATAAGGGGCGCAGATCAGTGGGCTGAGGTTAAGCAGGAATGTCCCCGGGCCCACAAGGCATTTTCAACGAAGTATCCTTTCTAATTCTGCCTCACCAAAAGTAAGAAAACCTCGCTCGTGATCAGTTCTCTAGTAAAAGCCATTATCGTCGTTTTGCTTGTCTCTGCAGCTCCGACTGCAGCCGCTTTAGTAAAACTGTCCAACAGCGGTGTTTGTCACCCACCGCAAAGCAGCTGGTATGACCGTACCAAGAGCTACCAACCATTTGAGTCAGTAGATGCGTGCCTTGCATCCGGCGGCCGGCTACCGAAAAACATTGCACATCTAGCCCAATCGGCTTCAGCCAATCAGAACGTAGCGCCGATGCGGAATTATTCACGGTCTGCCTTTGGCCCTGGTTGGGACGACTCTGATGGTGATTGCCAGGACAGCAGAGCTGAAGCATTGATTTCAGCGTCGTCTACCCCCGTCCGGTTCGCGAAGGGAGATAGATGCCGGGTGGTAACGGGGAGGTGGATTAGCCCGTTCACAGGTAAAGTGATTCAGAACGCCGCTGAAGTAGATATTGACCACGTAGTACCGCTCAAGTGGGCCTGGGATCATGGGGCGAGTTCTTGGTCCCGGCACAAGCGTGAGAAATTTGCGAACGATCCGGTGAATCTGATACCTGTTGAAGCTAGATTGAATCGCAGCAAGGGTGCCAGGGGCCCGAAAAACTGGTTACCGCCCTCTGGTAAATGTGCGTATGTCGCCCGGTTTTATAGGGTTACAAAAACTTACCAATTACAGCTGAGCGCAGCTGAGGCTATGTGGATCCGAGATTTTTTGCAGCAATGCCGCTGAAAGGAGCCTGGCCATGGTGATCGGCGAGCGGCCTCTATTAAACAAAAGCGGACATTCTAGTCAGGGCTTTCCTCAAGCGCCTCCACTCTAATCGCAGCCATTTCAGACAGTATAATTGGCGGAGCAAATTGAAGGCGCTAGATGATTTCGTGGCAGGGATGGCCATGCTCGGCTAAGCTACTGTTTTGTCGATTCATGTGTAATGCGATCGGTGGTTCAAAGTCAGTAATAATGACCCAGTCAAATTTCAGCAATGATAAAGCGCGCTGCCAATTGCTGTTAGGTGTTCCAAGTAGGCAAGATTAGGAGGATTTGTGTCAGACCAGAGGATAAAAATTCCAAGAGCTTCGGATAAGGTACTAATTGCCTGCTTCAAGGATCTTGCGAAGATTACCGGTGTTAGTCAGATAAGCATAAATGCACTGGGATTTAATAACATAGGTGCGGTAGATCTTGACCAGGATTTGCCGAGTTCTCTGGAGTTAATTCTTAAAAAGAATTCCGCTATCATCGAGACAATTTCACTAAACTGGCCGGGCTTACCTATTACGTTTTATCGTGGTGGGAATTACCAGGCTCAGGAAAAATCTGGAATATATGATGAAGTAGTAATACGGCAGAACCAAAATCAAGGAAGCCATGATAGCGAAGAGGTGATTGAAGTAATTTCAGTCATAAACAAGAAGCTGAAAGCGTTCGACCCCAAAAGATCCGCTTCTGGCACTATGAGTGAGGAGCAGGCCCACTTTGAAGCGCTTCATAACTCAAGCATTGAGCGGCTTGAACTTCTAAACGAAGAGCTGATTAAGAGTACTCACGAATACCGCTTAAAACTAGATGATGATCACCAGATACGATTAAAGGACCTAGAAGACGAATTTGAAAACCGGAAAAAAGAGCTTCATGAAAAAATAGAGGAACAAGAATCTAAAATCACAGTAAGGGAAAAGAGTCTAGATGAAGAGAGAAAAAAACTTGATGACAGCAATAATACTCACGCACGGCGTGAAATTCGAAGAGATATACTTAAAGAAATAAAGGCTCGACAGGACAAATTTAGTTTGACTGAAGGGACAAATAAGCTAAGAAAGCCTATTGCTTTAGCGATGATTGGATTAATTGCAATTTTCGTTTTTTTGGGTTCTGTTTCCGCTCTAGAATTCTACGACATTCTCAGATCATCAGATATGAGCAAGATTTTAATTGCAAGCGTTAAACAGTTTATATATACAGGTGGTGCGGTTGCTTCAGTTGTGTTTTTGATCCGGTGGATGAATCGATGGTTTGAGTTGCACTCACAATCTGAGTTTTATATGAAGCAATTTGAGCTTGATATGGAGAGAGCGAGCTGGCTTGTAGAAACGAGCTTGGAATGGAAGGATGCGAAAGGAACAGCCATTCCTACCGAATTGCTGGAGAGCCTGTCGAGAAATTTATTTGTCAATGAAGGTCAAAAGGTGGAACAGGTTCAACACCCTGCTGATCAGTTGGCATCCGCGTTAATGGGAAGCGCTTCTGGTGTAAAACTAAGAGCCGGAGATTCATCAATTGAAATTGATCCAAGGAAGCTCACTAAAGCCAAACCGATTGAGCAAGGCACCTAGCAAGTTGGATTAATTTGTTTACGGCCCACGGGGCTTCCACCGGGCGGCTTTTTCTCCGCTTCGGTATGTAAAAGCTCCGGTTTATGCAAGCGTTAAGTTTAAAGGGAAGGCATGAAGTTAAATAAGCTGCTATCGCTTGATTTTATGAAAAAGTTTCAATCTCTGCTTGAGACCGATTTCGAGCACAAGCTGTTCGTTGCGAGCTTGAGAAATTATGCCTCACATGGGAACCCGCTTCGTTTTCATAACTTTGCTTTTTCAATGAGAGAACTGGTATTGCATGTTATTGAGAGAAAAGCACCAGCCAAGCAAGTCAGGGTTGCCAATTGGTATGAGCGTGAAAGCGAACAGCACGAAGTAACTAGGCGACAGCAATTAAAATACTGTGCTCAGTCGAATATTGCCGATGTGTATTTTGATGAATATGTCCAAGAAGATATAAATGAGGTAATCTCTGAGTTCTTGAAGGAATTTAATTTTTTTAATAAATACACCCACATCACTGAAAAACATTTTAAAGCCTGCCCTAAGAAATTCTTTGAAGACGCTAAGGCCGTAGTCAAAATCGCAAGTGATTCCTTAAGTCAAATTAGTGACCTAGAGAGAATGGTAATTGAATCACTGGAAGATAAAATAGAAGATTCAGTGATTTCTACCGCAGTTAGCGCCATTCCTGAAAGCTTATCTTTGCTTGCGCCCCATGTATTCGTTGATTACTCAGAGGTTGAGGAAATTGAATGTACAGGGATCGATCATGAATTCATTTATGTGACAGCAACCGGAACAGTGCATGTTGATCAAGAATACGGCCCTAAAGATGATTCCTGTACGATCAGCGCTAGTTATCCTTTTTCACTTGAGATGAAGGCTCACGTAGCGAACCCTGATGACTTTTCGGTCGTAGGTGAAGAGTTAAACGTGGACACATCTTCGTGGTACGAATAGAACTTAACAAGTGCAGGTTGTCAGAGGTGCACTGCTCTGCGCACCTTACTGACCGAAACTGCAAGCGTTGATCGCACCATCTGAATGTCCGCTTTGCGACCATCAGCGAAGGGCTCTAATCAGCGGTGCAACTGAAGCCGGGATGTTTACATAAGATTCGAGCTATAAAAAGACGCGTCACTCGGATGCCCTTGCCTACGCTTCGTTGCGTCAAGGCCCCCGGTGAGCTTCAACGTTAAGTGGGAAGGAAAAGTAGCACTGTGATAGACCTCTGGAATCCATGCACTTTTAGTCTTGAGCTTCAGCGTGCGCTTACAGCGGAATCACAGCTAGTTTTCGACTATCACACTGAAGAACGCAGATTGATGGACGAGCATTTGAATAGCTCGCCTTACCAAAGCTTGAAGCCGAACCGGTTCTCCTCAGATTACCTTTGGTTTCAGGAGCATGAGCTGACACCGATACTGACTGAGACTCGAATAAGAGTATGGCACTACGCTAGATTACTTGATCATGAAGTGAATGGGATGCAACAAGGACTAGTGCCTTCATCATTGGAATTTTTGCAAGAACGTCTTCATAAGCTTGTCGCGATGGAGCTGCTAAGCCAGGAAGAAGCCGATAAGATCTTTCAAGAAAGTCCCTTCCATTCACAGGAAAACATCAGATCTGGGAAGTTGTGGACTGTCACCGTGCCCCAGCATCACCGCGCTGGGGGCGTTTCACCTCTCCTTGGAAGCTGGGGAGGCGAGTCTGCATATTTTTGGCTTTCCGATAAGTCGGTGGCTGCGAAACTGAAAAAGCTGGGTTTTCCACGAATTCTTGAGATTGAAAGCGAACTTTCAGACCGCCTCAATGCGTTCAGTGCTTCGAGCACATTATTAGAAGCATGGGCGAGGAAGATCGGAGTCTCCGTGGTCCCCACAGGTTGCGATCTTGCAATTACGAACTGCCTTGGCACCGCTAAAATTGTACGAGTACATACGGAAGGCGAAAGCACGTTTGGTGAAGTAGGCAAAACCTACCCTAAAGGCATGAGTGGGAACGCCACTTAACCATCGGCTGGACAGCGACCGATGTTCCGCCGCTTCGCGGCTCCAAACCAGCGCGTGAGCCGGGAGTTATTTTTGAGGGAGCAATCAAATTGAGTGGCATTGAGGAGCGTATTGCCGAAGTTAGAGAGCTGGAAAGATCAGTACGCAACCATATAAACACACATCATTACCAATCTGTGTTGCTCCAAGACTCGAATGATTGGAATCAGATTTGTAGTTCGCTTGATGTTATCGGGGATACAATCTGCTCGATTGAGTCATACCAGTTGCAACCGTTCCCTGACGAGACTGGCATGAAGTACATAGTTACCTATGGAATTCTGCAGGCGCTATTTATACAGCAAGATGCTCTTCGCCATCTATCAGAGGCATTTGAAATCGAATACAAAGGTAATGCGATATTAAAAGAGATTAGAGAAAACCGGAACGCCGCAATTGGACATCCCACTAAACAAAATAGAGGTGGTGAATGTTTCTACAACCATGTTTCAAGAATATCGCTGTCAAAAAACGGTTTTGATTTGCTGAGGTTTAGTAAGTCGCGCCCTCACGAGATGATTAGAGTGGATATAATTTCAGCGATCGAGTCTCAACTGGATTGTATCGCTGTCGATTATAAGAGAATATCTGAAAAGCTGAGCGAAATAGATCGTATGCACAGAAATAAGTTCAAAAACACCCAACTCCAAGACATATTTCATTCCGCGATGGGTTATTCGTTTGAAAAAATTGCGTCTGGAATATATGCATACTCGTATGGTGACAAGGATTTTGGTCACAGCAACTTACACATGGTTAAAACGGCATATCAGCGCTTTGAAGCTGCACTAAAAGAACGCAATGAGCTTGCAAGCCATACGGAATTTGACCTCAAAGAATATTTCCATGCGATAGAAAAACTCGACCAATATTTCACTGGAGCGTCTCAGTGGATGGAAGAAGCTGATGCCAGAATCTACCATACATATTTATTGAATCAGCATGAGCATTTTGTTCAGATCGCTCGAGAGATAGATCAAGACTATGCCGAAAAGACATAACAAGCGGCTGGTGGCAGACGCACCTACGATGCACTCCAGCGCGCTGAAGAAAAGAAATTAACGCCCCATCTGTATGTTCGCTTTGCGACCATACCGAGTACCAATAGCTTGTTCCGATCTCATCCAAAGGGGGCTCATCGAACGGTCACTCTATTGCGGAACAAATACGTTGTTCCGTTGAATGGGCGAGGGGTCGTGAAGTGAGTCGCTGGTTTTTTGCGGACAGGGTGCGATTCTCTACCAACCAGTTAAACCTTCCGCACCCGCCGGGGCCAGGCTTAATCGATGTAAAGATTCCTTTACCAATGTTTCACCTTGCGAAGTGCGTTCCAGGATAGCGGTTGGGCAGCTATACAGACTTGCTCCTAGCATATGAGCGGTCTCTTCTGTGATCACACTTTTTAAATTGTTCTACAATATGGCGTTTCAGTGGGTTGAGCTTCCCGTTGACATTTGGGTGGCATTAGCCGATAGTTAATGTACGGTTATTTTCCGTACGCGATGGTTTCTAGGTTTAAGCCAGTAGTACAGCAAAATGGAAAACACCAAAACAGAGGGGTTGGTCGATTGGCCAGCCAGTTGAAAGAGGAACACCGCATGTCAAAAACAAGCGCGCGGCTGGATTTACGAATTGATCCAGCTATTAAAGAATTGGCGGCGCGCGCTTCAGCTCTGACCGGGAGTCACAGTCTCTCAGAGTTTGTCATCCAGGCAATCCGGGAGAAGTCGGTTCGCGTGATCGAGGAGGCTGAGGTGTATCGCCTGAACAGCCAGTCGTTTGATGCTTTCGTAGCAGCTTGCGAGGCAGCTCCAGCACCGAACGAGGCGTTGCTGAGCGCGAAACGCCGCCGGGGCAAAAGGATGGAAAACGGTGACCTTGAGGTTAGAGCCATTAGATAAGAAGTCGCATGACCGGAAATCGTTTGATTGTGGGCTGGAACGGGTAAATGAGTTCCTTAGGCGAGAAGCTCGCAAGCAGATGGACAAGAAAATCAATCGCACCTGGGTGCTGGTGGATGATGAACCTACAAATGTGTTGCCAGCTCAGGTCCTGGGGTATTTCACCCTGACCAGCGCAACCGTGGTGCGTGATGAGTTGCCAGATCAGGAGACCCGTAGTCGATATCCGGCCTATCCCATTCCAGTGATCAAGCTTGCGTGGCTGGGTGTGGATAGCAAACTACACGGATCCGAGCACCGATACGGTGAAACGATAGTTCTTGAGGCGTTGGAAGAGGCGTATCGGATTGTTCAATACACTGGCATGGGAATAGCGGTTGTAACGGACCCTCTTACCCAGAGCAGTGATCGTTTTTTTAAGCGCTACGGCTTCCTGCCTATGGGAAGGCAATTCGGAGATCTGCAGTCGCTTTACTTGCCTATGGGTACAATTGGTCAGCTGATTGATCTTCCATCTTGAGGATGATCGCAACCAGGAATTGCCGCCCGAACGAGCGTTCAAAGCTTTGAATAACAGGCCTGTAGTGAGATTTTGGTTCCATTCAGAAAATGAATGCTCTCGCTGCCAGTCCGCGACCTCTGGCGGATGGGTCAATCCCCAAGAGAGCTGCAGGTGGCATTCTACCTAACCTTTATACAGTGCTGCCGCCCCTCTTAGCGCTGCCAATACCAATTGCTCGTCGTCACAAACGGACTGCTTCTTAAGTTGTGCAAGAGCAAGTGCGCCAAGCCGAAAACTTTGTGAAATGGGCAGGGGTAGGGCGTATCCGGTACCTGATCCTTGGCTGGCAGCCAGGTAAATCCTGCCGGGCTGGCGCTCAATCGTTATCCCCTTTGTTGGCCTCTTAAACTCGGCCTTGGGTAGATAGCCCAGACACACACAACAAAGAAGTGGTAGGTCGTCCTCGCCCAATTGGAGAACAATCTTCCTCTTCCATTCAACGCGTTCACCTTGGCGTGGTGCGACTTCCAAATTCAGTGCAGCCAGCGGCACGCCACCCTCTTGGGTGATGTAGGTCGCCTCTGCAGTGAGAGCCGCCTTTGAACCGAAACAGCGTACCTTTGCCTGGAGAGCAGGGTGTTCAGGCTTGACCGTCGACATAGCGATGAATGCTCAATGCTTGAATGACAGGTTCTGGCTCTATCTTGGATTCGCGCTGGAGTCGAACTGGAACCTCATTACGAAATGCTGGATTTTCACGCCAAGCCAACCTCGGGAGAGTCTCCTGCTGTGCAATAACTACTCCCGAAATCGGGCAACTCTTCCGGAGGACCTTACCCGCCTCGCGATAGGCGTAGTTTGCTCGCAATTGATTCGGCAGAGTGATTCGGCGGACCAAAGGCTGATCGGGTGAACATTTTCGCCTCAGGACATCTACGGCGGTGTCTGCCAACTCCACATCGCGATCCCTGAGTCCTTCGGCAAGCGCCATGGCCTCATCAAAGCTGAGTTTCTGGATCCGGGCGTGACTGGTTGCCCAGGTCCAGGAGATTGAATCCAAATTACGAGGCATGATCCGGATCTGTCGGTAACACTCCCGCAGATCAAGCGTCTGAATTCCTGCACTTTTCAGAGCGTTCTTTAGCACCGTTTCTCGTGATACCCCGCGCTTCTCAAGGGAAAGGTTCCGGATTTTCAGAACAGTTTCCTTGAAGTGACTTTTAGCTGCGTTTAGCTGCTCGACCGCCGACACTGTCGCATCTGATGCATAAATAATACCCGCTTCGTATTTCCTGTTGTGAGTATCGTCAATGGTCAGGCCAACCGCATCGATAATCGCAGCTCTGCGCGCATCCGAGGTATAGCGCTGTTTTTCAGTGGCGCCAAAAGTTGGGATATACACTTCAAAATTTCTGGCATGATCCACTTCTGATAGCTTCTTTAGCCCTTCACAATGATCCACGAGAGATTGATAAGCATTCGAAAGCTCCTCGATCAAGTCACGCGGGACAGGGACATCGCCAACATCAGAGTTCAACATGTTTTGGATCTCCCAATATCAGAGTACGGCACGGACACTGTGTGAACACAAAAAACTTTAAGGTCTGATTTATTATACCATATATTCCTGCAGACGAATCTCTTCATTAGCCAATACCAGACTCTGACGGTATCTTGGTTGCACCTAAGCAAAAGATCCTTGAGATTGCCTGAACTCACGAATTGGACACCATGACGAAACTTGCGATCCCACTAAGCCTTGAGACGTTACAAGAGCTGGATAAAGACCGGACAAGACTCTCCGGCTTAACCAATGCTGAGCTGGCGGGTTTGTTTACCCTGTTTAAACTGGCCAACTCATCAAAACCCTTTAATGGCCCTGCGAGTGAACGTCTCCTTGCGGAAAGCCTCCAGCTGATTGGTGATTCTCAAGAGGCCAGATCAGAAATTGAGGACCTGGTACAGGATCGAGTTGAGCACTTTTCTGACCTGGCTCCGGGTAACAACGACATGTTCTTTCTCATGTCAGTCTCGGACGTTGCCAACAAAAGCTACCTGGAACAAAAAAACCGATGGCGTTACGGTTGCTCGAAAGAGTTCAACCAGGTGTTCATCAAACGTAACATCCTGGGTCTGCAGCGGAATGTGTCGCTGTCGATTGAGCATGACCGCTTGATTCGAGCCATCGAGGCCGAGCCGGACGAACCCATGGCCATTCAAGGCTTCGCCGGCGTGGGTAAGACCTACCTCATCACAACGCTTGCGGCATCCTTGAGCGCCAAAGGTCTCTCTGTTGTAGCTCTGGCTCACACCCGTCAGCAACTCACAGCGCTCATGGAACGCACGCAAGCCGTTCGGGGATTGACGTTAGCGGAATTGATGAAAGAGCTGGTCTATCCTGGAGAGCCTGCACCCAGGCCCTCCCGGGGCTCGCGTTACCGGATGGGGCAGCGCTTCAACCGCACCTATGAGCAAATGGCACATATTCTGGGGATCCAACCGCTTCAGCGAGCGAAGCCTCCCGAGGTTGCCAAAATTGCGTGGAAGACGGTAACGTCGTTTTGCCACAACTCCGGTCATGAGATCACGACTGAACATCTACCCGCTACGATAAAATCTCACTGGTCCGCCTCAGACAAAGTCATTCTGGTAGAAGTTGCTCGCAGGATGTGGGAAGTCATTGTGAATCCGCCAAATCAGGAATCTGAACTGCCAATGCGGATCTATCACCAAATCAAGCATGCTGATGTTGAAGGCAAGGTGCTTCCTCCTACGATCCGTATCGCCCTGGTCGATGAAGCCCACGATCTGCCCCTGCCCATTATTAATATTCTTGAGCGAACGCCGCCACCACAGGCGACATTTACCTTTGGTGATCGATACCAACACCTTTTCGGGGCCGGAGGAACTCAGCGACCAGGGCGATCACGAGGTCGAGAACTAGGCGTATCAGTCAGGGCTGGTGAGAGCACAACGGAGCTTTTTAACCAGGTTCTTGTGGCACACCCCATTACTCCGGAGCTGGAGTTTGTCGGCATCAGACCAGAAAACACCCGGGTTGTGTCCTACCAGACCCTGCCGGCGCCGAGCGGAAACTGCGCCATCATTTTTCGCTCATACTGGGCCTTGTTTGAGCAGTTCCAGCGATGCGCCCATGAAAAAGCCGCTTTCACGTTGATGCCAGGATCGGAGAAAGCCCTGCAGTGGTTCATGGGCGACGTAATCGAGCTGTTCAATCACGGTACGCGCCCAAGCTTCCCAAGCTTATTCCGGTACGGAACCTTCGACGAACTGGTAAAGCGAGAATCGCAGCACGCCGATATCAGTCGTATTGTCGACCTGCTTTCCCGCGGTTATCAGCTCAAACACCTCGATGAATCATTGTCTCGGCAGGCGAGGGGCTCTGCAAATGTTCTGTGGCTAGGGATGCCAGAGCACACCAAGAACATGGAATTTGAAAAAGTTGTTATTGCGGACGATTTTTTCAGTCAGACCAACATGGTCTCAAAAGATGCTCTCGTGTCCAGCGTGTACACTGCGATCTCGCGTGTTAAAGCGGAGCTGCACCTACCTGCCGAATTTGATAATTGGGTAAGGGGGCTCTCAAGCTGACCAGGGAAACGTTGGTCCACGGTTTATAGTTGTGCGTTATGCCCCTGCGGTTTTCGGATGATCCGAGAATTAGCGTCATCTTAATCTTTAATGATATGGTTTTTTATACCAGATCGGCTTTAGCAAACAAAGAAAAGCAGGAGTATCCCGCAACCTCTCAGATGAAATCCAAACTCGCTCCTGAACTAACCTTCAATTCTCTTTGATAACCTGACATAACCTTGGCACGGCTACGCCGCGCAACGCTCAGGACGGAAAAGCCTTCTCCTTTGTTTAGCCATGCTCCGAAGATGAAGGCTGGCCACTCTGGGTGCCGGGGGCGGATCTGGTATAAAACTTCAGACCAATTTTTGCGGGGGTCGATCAAACCACCTTCAAGTAATATACTGTTCATCCATACAGTTTATTGAGATGCGGTGTCCAATGCTGATCAAACAGATTTTCCGTCCAACAGAGCAACTCCGAAGCTCCATTGCGTTCTTCAGTGATGCGGTCAAAGCCGGCTTCCCGTCACCGGCCCAGGATTACATTGAAAAAACACTGTCTTTGGACGACCTGTGTATTCGGACGCCGGCTGCAACCTACTTCGTTCGTGCGTCCGGCTCTTCCATGGAAAGGGCGGGGATTCACGATGGCGATGTGCTGGTTGTCGATCGCAGTCTGCCACCGGGACATCGCAAGATCGTCATTGCGTCCGTTGTCTGCGAGGACTGGCTCACCGCCTGTTGTATGCGGCTCATTCCCGCTACCGCCCGGCTAACGCTGTCCCCACCTGCTCTGGCCAGCGTTTCAGTCTGCATCGATACGTCTCGGGTTTCCCTGGCTTTGTTAGCGACGGTCGCTTCGCCGTCCGACATCTGCTGAACGGAGCCATTGACCGCTTCGATCCCCCGCGACTGATCCTCGGCGCCCTGAAGCAGGCCGTCTGTCGTTGCTGACAGCTCTTCGGCACTGCTGGCCAGGGTCTGGGAGATGGTATGGCTGTCGCTGACCACACGGCTCAGCTGTTGCTGGAGACGGTTGGTCGCCTCAAGGATCTGCCCC
>Ga0189286_100132_pt1 | contig 41491 bp, 41 predicted proteins | sample UW69minimetaG_FD_130330 | JGI IMG/M metagenome (GOLD analysis project Ga0189286, IMG submission 130330) | Marine microbial communities from the Costa Rica Dome - UW69 mini metaG | ecosystem: Environmental > Aquatic > Marine > Oceanic > Photic zone | place: Costa Rica: the Eastern Pacific...
AAGCACCTCAACCTGCCGTAACTTCGTGACAATTTCCTCCGGCTTGTGTCGCTTATTTCCCATCGTGAATCCTCCGTTTTCTAAACATAGCGGCGGACCACTTCAGTGGGGGAGGATCACTTTGAAAACTCCTATGAGGATCTTGAACGCATCTCTTTCAGCGATGGCGCGGTGCTCACCTATGCCGACATCACCGCCAAAATGGTGGCGGACAATGCCACCACAGGTGATGACAGCATCACGGGGTCTTACACCTCCGACACGCTCTATGGCGGTGCTGGCAATGATACCCTGAACGGCAGTTCAGGCGCCGATGTCTATCAATATGCTCTGGGCGACGGGCATGATCTGATCAAAGACTACAGCACAAGCTATTCGCAAAATGACGAGCTGCAGTTCACCGACCTGCTTGCCGACGATGTCACTTTCTCGCAGAACTCCGGCAAAGACCTGGTGATCACCATGTCCGATGGCAGCACGGTGACGGTTCAAGACCACTTTGAAAACTCCTATGAGGATCTTGAACGCATCTCTTTCAGCGATGGTGCGGTGCTCACCTATGCCGACATCACCGCCAAAATGGTGGCGGACAATGCCACCACAGGTGATGACAGCATCACGGGGTCTTACACTTCCGACACGCTTTATGGTGGCGCAGGCAATGACACGTTGAACGGCGGTACTGGCACTGATGTCTATCAATATGCGCTGGGCGATGGTCATGACCTGATCAAGGACTACAGCACAAGCTCTTCACAAAAAGACGAGCTCGTGTTCTCGGACATTTCGGCATCCGAATTAACTCTCTTGCAAGACAATGAGCACAATCTGGTGATAGAAATTTCTGGCGGCGGCTCAATTACCGTGCAGGATCACTTCAAAAACAGCTACTATGACCTAGAAATAATCGAGTTTTCTGACGGAACTGTTTGGACCGATAGCCAAATTTCTTCGAATTGGGTTTGGGTGGGTTGAATTTGAGAAACATGAGGTTTTTCATAATTTTAACGGACACTTTGTAGTGCTACGGATCAGAATTAGCCGGTTGGGCGTTTGTCCGGCGTATCGCGCGTGGTGGCTTTGATGATCATCTAGACTGCATTTTCTGGACCACACAAGGGGACCTGCGGGGAACATGAGATTTAAGAGTTAAGGCGTCGGCCAAGACAAAAATGGTTCTTGGCCGAGTAGCGGATTGAAAACAGCTGTTATTAATTTAGGCAATGTAGAGAAATCAGCGCTTGAAAAACTAACTGATGCTATCGGCTCTGATTTGTCTGCGAATAATCAGTCACAGTGGTTCCAAAACTGCATATTAGAGTTGTTCGATACCGGCGGTTGCGTGCTCCCGCAACCAACACTAATAAAATCAAACACCCCGTTAAGACCAAAATTGGGCCACCAAAACAATGGCTTTAACGCCTCACAGCCTCAGACGCATAACATGAAACGGGGTGGGCCAAATCCAGCGCCCAAAAAACAAAATCTCGAACAGCAAGCCACCGTTTAAACGACAGACGGTCGTTCAGGCCATTGGATTACGGTTTCTCTCCTTCAGCTTCATGGCAAGACCAATAAAGCGCCTCCTCAGAGGCTTGAATCCTCAGAAAACACCTAGCTGACATCAGGCGTGATGAGCGATGAAATCGCCCAACACCTTCCGGAAGCCGGATCACACCTCAAGTCGTTGAAAGGTTAGTCTAACCTAACCAGCGCGACATAAGTCGCACCATTTACAAGTCCAAGTAGATGTATTTGTAGCTCCAATCCCCATTTTGGGCAGTGATGTCGGCGCGCGCGCCTGTACCATCAGAGCCAACTGCGCCCGCTAGGTTATCTGTAACAGATACACCAACGGCGTTACCCAGGGTGTTGGTAACGACCATCTCAGCTTCCTTTGTGGCACTGACGGATTTGTTGGCGGAGGTACACTTGATCCGCAAAGGAGACGGTTTGTAGCTATACACGGGGACGACAACCCGTGTGTTTACAGGAACATTTCCACTAAAATCGTTGTTTTTGATCGCACAGTCCGCTTGTGAAACAAAGCCATTGGAATCCACTGGGACATTTGGATCATCCGACTTTAGAAAGATAACAAACTCGTACCCCCGGGTGAGTTGGGATTGGTCGAAATCGGCATTGTACCGTATCCTAGGATCCACTTCCAACGGGGTGATCCCGCAAGCAGTTGCGCCCAAACTCAATGACAGAGCCAATAGTGTATTCTTTCGTATTCTTTCTTCAAGTTTACTGCTTTTTATTATCGTACGTCTTAATGAGGAGTGTTGATAAATCAATGCACTTTCTGCGGGTAGAGCAAACCGGTTGGGACCGACGGTCTTGTTGAAAAACCTCTTCTTGCAACGGCGGCAGCCCATTATCGCCTCGGATGATCTGCTGTGGGAGACACGCACAGGTCACATTGAGCATTATCAGGCAGCAGCCATTAGGGGGCAGATTGAAAGGAAACTTCGCAATCTGCCGTCACTCTGTCGCAATCCCGTATTGACCGATCGCTCTCTCCTCTGGCACACACGCGTCATGTTCGGTTCCGGGGGAATCCTCTGGAAGCAATAGGGAATGCAGTGCGGCTCATTCAGCCAACTCTGCAACTGCCCCCGCAACTGTAGGCGGCGAGCACAGCTGATCATGCCACTGGGATCACCCCGGGAAGGCCAGCCTCGTGTTTTGACCCGCAAGTCAGGAGACCTGCCGAACATGTGCCCTTTCAAGAGAGGGCTCATCAACGGCGACGGGGTGTGCGCTGGATCTGTGTCGCGCGCGATATCCGGTTCCAAGCCATTCCAAGTCACAAGGACCAATGCGCCGGGGAAGGCGCGACGTGATAAGGACTATTTTTGTGAAAAAACTGCTTTTGGCGGCCACCGCTGCACTGGCCCTGCCAGCTATGGCACAAGCGCATTTCCTGCTTGAGTATACCGAAGACACCATGATCGAGCGCCCCGGCGATGTGCCGGTGAAGCTGATCTTCTGGCACCCTCATGACGCCGGTCACGTGATGACCTTGGAGAAGCCGGAAGAATTCTACATGATCCACAACGGCGAAAAGACCGATCTGATGGGCACGCTGGAAGAGACCACCTTTGACGGTCCGGACAACAGCGCCAAAGCCTTCATGGGGTCTGTGCCGGTGAAACGCTCCGGTGACTACGTGCTCGTGACCGTGCCTGCGCCTTACTACGAAGAATCTGAGGACATCTACATCCAGCAGATCACCAAGGCCTATCTGAACCGTAACGAGCTGCCCACCGATTGGGATCAGCCACAGGGTCTGGCCACCGAGATCCTGCCGCTGAACAAACCCTACAACGTGATCGCAGGCGGCACTTTCACCGGCCGCGTGCTGAGCGAAGGCAAGCCGGTTGCCGGTGCAGAGATCGAGATCGAATACATGGCGGCAGAGCCTGACTTGTCGGGCACCGGCGCGAAGGCCACCACCGTGTCTCCACTGCCCGGTGGCGCGATTGTAGCGATTTCTGATGACAACGGCTACTTCACTTTTGGCGTGCCCAAGGCTGGCTACTGGGGCTTTGCGGCTCTGGGTTCCGGTCCTGCAACCGAGCATGAAGGCAAAGAGCTGAGCCAAGACGCGGTCATCTGGATCCGCGCCTGGGATCTGGAGTAAGCCCATATGCACATCGTTGACGGAGCCTTGTCCAACCCTGTTGTGATCGGCGGCGCAGTTGCCGCCGCGGGCGGGATTGCGGTTGGCCTCAAGTCGCTCGACATCGACCGCATCCCCACCGCTGGCGTGTTGTCGGCCAGCTTCTTTGTCGCCTCGCTGATCCACGTGCCGATTGGCCCGTCTTCTGTGCATTTGATTCTGAACGGTCTGGCCGGGCTTCTGCTCGGCTGGGCCGCGTTTCCGGCCTTGTTTGTTGGCTTGCTTCTGCAAGCGGTGTTCTTTGGGTTTGGCGGCCTGACAGTGCTGGGGGTGAACGCCTTCAACATTGCCATGCCCGCAGTTCTGGCCTGGATGATCTTTGGTCGCTTGATTGGCCGCGGTTCTCCTGTGCAGGGGGCGATCTGGGGCGGCCTTGGTGGCGCTTTTGCCATTGCCGCCACTACTCTCTTTGTGGCGGTGTCGCTTGCGCTGACCGGGGATGAGTTCCTGCCCGCCGCCATGCTGGTGTTCTTTGCCCATATTCCGGTCATGGTGATTGAAGCCGTGCTCACTGGCTTTGCCGTGCTTTTGGCGCGTAAGGTCAAACCGGAGTTGTTTTTGAAAGGATCTTCCGCGTGAAACAGCTGATCCTGATTGTGAGCCTGATCTGCGCGCCGCTTCCCGTGCTGGCGCATAAGGTCATTGCCGGCGTGTTCCCGGCAGGTGACGCCATTGAAGGCGAGCTTGGCTTCTCCAACGGAGACATGGCGGTGGGGCAGGAGGTCATTGTGTTTGGCCCCGATGGCACCGAACTGGGCCGTACTGTGACCGATGAAGACGGGTTCTTTCTTTACACCCCCACCAGCCCGGTGGCGCATACCTTCACCGCCGACATGGGCGCGGGGCATGTGGCCAAAGTTGCCATGCCTGCCGAAGAGGTGGCTGAGATCATGGGCGTGGCGGCGGAGTTTGTAGAGACCCCTGTGGCCGCCTCTGACGGACCAGTCGAAGGTGCAAATGTTGTCACCGTTGCTTCACTATCTGACGAGGAGCGTCAGGTCATTGCCAAGGCGGTGCGCGATGAAATCCGCCCACTCCGCCGCGAGATTGCCGCTTACCGTGAGAAAAACGACATGCAGAGCATTCTGGGGGGCATCGGCTATATCGTTGGGCTCTTTGGATTTGGCTTCTACCTCGCCGCCCGTCGGAAGATGGCCGCCTGATGGCGCACGCGCTGGAACCCAAGGCCAAAACCCTGGCCGAGGCGGGCAGCGATGCGCCTTATGGCGTGATCGGCGATCTTGACCCGCGTGTGCGTGTCGTTCTGGACTGTGTCTTTGCCATCACCACCGTCACGCTTACCACGATCCCAGCGCTGATTGCCGCGCTCGCCACCGCCATTTCGCTGTTGATGATGTCGCGCCTGCCCATCCGTCGCACGCTCAAACGTATGGCGATGATGGACAGCTTCATCATCTTTATGCTGGTGCTTTTGCCCTTCACCATGCCGGGTGAGCCGATGTTTAGCGTCTTTGGCTTCCCCGCCAGTTGGCAAGGGCTTTGGAAAGCCATTGAAATCGGCCTGACCGCCAACGCGGTGATCCTCACACTCATGGTGCTCGTTGGGACAATGGAGCCGGTCACGCTTGGCCATGCCTTGCACAAATTGCGCTGCCCCGAGGTGTTGGTGCACCTTCTGATGTTCACCATTCGCTACATCGAAGTGCTGCGCGAAGAATACCTCCGCCTGCGTGGGGCCATGAAAATCCGCGGCTTCCGGCCGGGCACCAATTGGCACACCTACCGCAGCTTTGGCTATCTTGTGGGCATGATGCTGGTGCGCGCGATCGAACGCTCCGAGCGCATTCTGGGCGCGATGAAATGCCGGGGCTTTTCAGGGCAGCTGATCTTGCTACAAGAGTTCCGCATGACCCGCCGTGATCACCGCTTTGCAGCCCTTTTAGGCGGGGTTTGTGTCGGCCTGCTGTTTCTGGACTTTCTATGACGATCCTCGCACTGAAAAACATCCACTTTGCCTACCCTGGGCAAGCGCCGGTGCTGGATGGGGCGTCGGTACAGCTCACGGCGGGGCAGCGTCTGTCGATTGCAGGTCCTAATGGCGCAGGCAAGTCGACCCTCTTGCGCATTGCGCTGGGTCTACAGCTCCCTACCGCTGGCACCGTGACCATCTTTGACAAAGAGCGCCGGGTGGAGGCGGATTTTCACGAGGTGCGCCGTCGTATTGGTCTGGTGTTTCAGGACCCAGACGATCAGTTGTTTTGCCCCACCGTGGCCGAAGACATCGCATTTGGCCCGCTAAATTTGGGCCGCACCAAAGGTGAGGCCTTGGCGATTGTCGACAAGGTGCTCACCGACCTGAACCTGATGCACCTGCGCGACCGCATCACCCATAAGCTCTCAGGCGGCGAAAAGCGCCTTGTGACCTTGGCCACTGTGCTTGCCATGGAGCCCGAAGCGCTCCTTCTGGATGAACCAACCAATGCGCTGGACACCAAAAACGAGGCCCGCCTGCTGGAAATCCTGCAAGGCCTGCCACAAGCCATTCTCTTGGTCAGCCACAACCCCGCGTTCCGCGCCGCGCTGGCGCCGGATACGCTGGAGTTGCAGGAGGGCAAGCTGGTCTGACCAACTGCTATCTGACGGCGTTACAGGGCGCCGTAGGTTGTTGGTATGTCCTCCTGAATAAGACCGATCACAGACTTTGCCACTAACGCCGCATTCTCGGCAGAATTAAAGCCTTCGATCTTGTCAAAGAACAAACCGTCAATTGCGCCTTCATGTGACCGATCCACCAAGGCGCCGTATGCGCGTTCAAGCGCTGCATGGTCTACTCCAGCAGCGGCGATTTTTTCAAAATCTAAACCCTCTTCATAGAGCGTCACACCGGGCAAGGATTTATACCATGCGCCGCCAAACACCACGGCCGGAATACCTGAGAGCAGTCCTTCCCAACCAGCCGTGCCGGCCACGGTGCCGACCACTTGTGCGTTAGCCACCAATGCAGCTGAATCAGCAAAAGAGGGCAGCATTTTCACATTGGGGATGCGAGACAGGCGGTGAAAGAAAAAAGGTCCTCGAGCAAAAACACCCTGACGTGGGTTCTCTTTGACATATACTTGCCAATCTTCCGGGATGGAGCGGGCAATGGCTTCTATCATCAACAGCTGATCGCGATACCGCCCGCCCAAAGTTGAAGCGGACATTTCAGGCTGGTTGTGGAGTGGCACGTATACGTATTTTTGGTTGTAATCGACCGTGCCGCGATCAAACTCGGCTAGATGCTCATAGTACGCCAACGCATTTTTGTGGAAGTAGTTTGCAAACGGATCCCGCCAATCGGGTAAACTCCCATAAACGTCCGAAACGCGCTTTAGCAGTTTATAGAGGTGAAGGGGCTTCAAAATAAGGCTGGGTTCACGCCTTAGGACATATTTCAAGAAACTCGCAAAGGCTCTTAGGTTTATTTTGCCAGTTTCACCAGGTTTCTGCCAATTGCCATCCATATAAAACAAATCCAGCAATTTTCCTTGTTCCAATGAAATCGCTAGAGCGTCGCTATCAGTTGGATCAAAATTGCCATAGTCGTCGATGGAGCCAGAGGAGAAGAAACGGTTATTAAATAAGGACTGTTGGTTCATCACCAGCGTCTTGATGCCCAAGCTCTTTGCGACTTGGTATAGCACAGTGTCGTAACCCAGGTGCGGCGTCATAAAAAACACAACGTGGGTGATCTCTTCTTCAATCATCCGCTGGGAAATGACGTCAGTAAGAATGTAATAGTAGTCGAGGTAATCTTGAACGCTATCTAGATTGTGAGAGTTGTAGTTGTAGTTCTTGCTGACACGCTGAAAATGGTCGATCGCCATGGTCGCCATGTCGTGGAACTCATTGGAGGACAGCAAATCCAAATTGGCGCTCTGATGCACCGTATCTTGCATGTGATGTTTGCGCAGTCGTTCGTGCCGCCAGTCCCGTTTCATCGTATTGATCGGGCGCGAGAACAAATCAGCACCACGGTCCCCGACAACAAGCGATACTTCTATTTCGCCACCTGACTGCTCCTCAATCTCTCGTAGGAACTCTAGGCGGTACTTTCCGCGAACATCACAGAGAAGTTTGGCCATTGGTTTCGGTCTCCCAAAGAAATTGAAGTGGCTTCTGGTGCCCCGGCGTTTCCATCGAAGCTCAGAAGCAGAATTGTCTCTTTCGTCTATAGTGCGCGGATCGGCTCATTTTAAGGCCAAATTCGCCTATCGGGCGACTTTTGAGGGAGGGTTCAGACAGTATGTGGGCGACTGAGTTTTAAAGCGATCGGAAATCCATAAGTTTTTACTCGGGCAGGAAATTGTCGAACAAATCCTGAGACGTGGCGACCTGTTCCACCTTGTCGCGGGCCTTGTCGCCAAGTTCTGTCACCACATCCTGAAACATCAGGTTCAGACCAAAGTGGATGCCGGTTGGGAATGGCAGGAACATATGGCCTTCGTTGGGGTAGGGCAGCATCACGTCGCTCAGGCTTGAGCCCCAGTCACAGAATTCATCGCAAAACAGGATTACTTTGAAGCCGCGCTCCCGCGCTGCTTTGGCAAGGATTGGCCCGTGATTGCCGTACCGGAACGTATCAATCAGGATCAGCGCCTTCGTCTCGGAGTCATCGCCAAAGACCTCGGCATAGACCCCGTCGGTGCCATCCAGAAACATCACGTTGGAGCGCAGGTACTTTAGCCGCATGGCAAAACCGTTCGCCAGATACTGCATCACCTGGAAACCCACCGCCATGACGCTGTCAGAGTGGGCGACATATTGCACTGCATCCTGCCAGCGTTCGGTTTCGCGCAAATCCAGCGCGGTGCGGATGGCGGCATTGGCGATGGCATGGTCCTGCGTCGCGTCGCGGGTCTGGCTGGCCTGTTTGAAGCTTTTGAAGCGGCTGCCGATTCGTGCGGAAGTCGGACCGCAAAGATCGCGCCGTGCATCCGCGCGCAGCTCGTTCAAATTGGTAAACCCCAGCTTCTTGAAAAACCGGCTCACCGTCATTGGGCTGACTTGCAGTTTTTCAGCAATTTCGGCGCTGGTTTCCAAGGCCACCGCCTCGGGCCGGCTGCTCAGATAGGTGGCAACCCGTTGTTCCAGCTTGGTAAACGACTGGTTTGCACTGGCAATTGCCTCCGAAATATTCACGCCCATCCTCAGACCTTTCTGCCCGACGCTGTCCCCAATGGGAGGACTATATCAAAAATAATTGGTATGCACGTACCATAACGGTGTTGACTGTTATGGCAATACCATAGAGATTCAGGACACTTGCCGTTGGGAAAACCCCCAACGTGACACGACCCTTTGGTCACAGAAATCGTTCTGGGGAGGACAGCGAAGATGAAAAGTTCACAATGGTTCCAGGTGGTTGGCGCGGCTGCCGTCACAGTTGGCATGGCGATGAACGCGCCTGCGGCACTTGCGGATGGCGACGCCGATCTGCTGGTCGTGGCCAAAGCGGCGGATCCGCAAACGCTCGATCCAGCGCAAACCATGGATAACAATGATTGGACCGTAACATATCCGCTGTAACAACGGCTGGTGCGCTATGACGTGTCCGAGGACGGCAAAGGCCTGACTTCGGTGGTTGGCGAATTGGCCAGCAGCTGGTCGGCGTCTGACGATGGCACGGTCTGGACCTTTGATCTGGCTTCCGGCAACGCGTTCAGCGACGGCGCTGCCGTGGATGCCGCCGCCGTGGAATACTCTTTCAACCGCCTGATGGATCTGGGTCGCGGCCCATCTGAAGCTTTCCCGGGTGGCATGAAAGTTGAAGCCACTGGCGATATGCAGGTGACCTTCACTCTGGAGCAGCCTTTTGCACCGTTCCTCTACACTTTGGCCAACAACGGCGCAGGCATTGTGAACCCGGCGGTTGATGGCAAAGGTGGCGATCACGGCACTGAGTGGCTGTCCGCCAACTCTGCGGGTTCCGGCGCCTACATGCTGACCGGTTGGGAGCGCGGCCAAAACCTCGTGCTGGAGCCAAACCCGAACTACCGTGGTACCACGCCAGAGATCGAAAAAATCCGCGTCGACATCATCGCCGAAGCCTCGGCCCGTCGCTTGAAGCTCGAAGCCGGTGACGTACACATCGCCGAAAGCCTGCCGGTTGACTAGCTGGACGCCCTGGGTAGCACCGATGGTGTGGAGGTGCAGAACTATCCAAGCCTGAAAGTCACCTATCTTTACCTGAATAACAAAGTGGCCCCGCTGGACAATGTTGACGTGCGCCGCGCGATTTCCGCAGCAGTGGATTATCAGGGCATCATCGACGGCATTCTGGACGGCAACGGCGTTCAGATGCACGGCCCGATCCCGGAAGGCATGTGGGGTCAGAACAAAAACGCGACCCAATATTCCTATGATCTGGCGTCTGCGAAGAAAGCCCTCGACGTGGCTGGTGGCGCAAGCGAGGAAATCACCTTCCTCTATTCCGACCGGGACCCACTGTGGGAGCCAATTGCGATCGCAACCCAGGCGTATCTGTCCCAACTGGGCTTGAACGTGAAGCTGGAGAAGCTGGCCAACGCCACCATGCGCGAGCGCTTTGACACCGGCGAATTTGGCATCGCAACCGGCAACTGGAGCCCGGACTTTGCGGACCCTTACATGTTCACCAACTACTGGTTTGACAGCAAACGCCACGGTCTGGCGGGCAACCGCAGCTGGTATTCCAACGACAAGGTTGACGGTCTGCTGCAACAGGCTGTGGTCAGTTCCGATCAGGCAGAGCGCACCGCGCTGTATGGTGAGCTTCAGGAAATCGTGACCGACGAGGCCGCCTACGTCTATCTGTTCCAGAAAGACTACCGCATTGCCGTGCGTGACGATGTCGAAGGCTTTGTCTTCAACCCGATGCTCGAAGATATCTTCAACTTCGGTGACATGTCGCTCTCCGACTAAGCCTTAAGCAAACGGCCCCAGACCATCCCGGTGGTCTGGGGCCTTCAGCCACTAAAGAAACGCGCCGATGTCTTTCCTCAATGTCATCCGCCGCCGCTTGATGTTCCTGATCTTGGTTCTCTTCGGTGTGACGGTCATCACCTTCACCATCTCCAATCTCATTCCTGGTGACCCGGCCCGCATGATTGCGGGTGACCGCGCGACGCCCGAGATTGTGTAGAACATCCGCGAGGACCTCGGCCTCGATAAACCGCTACCGGTCCAGTACGTCCGCTATCTCGACGGCGTGGTACAGGGCGACTTTGGCACCTCGATCCGCACGCGTCGTCCGGTGCTCGAGGATCTACGTATCTTCTTCCCGGCCACCTTGGAGCTGGCGCTGACCGCGCTGCTGTTTGCCACCGCATTGGGCATCCCTCTGGGTGTGGCCTCCGCTGTTTGGAAAGACAAACCGATTGACCACTTTGTGCGTGTGATCGCCGTGACCGGTATCTCTACACCGGCCTTCTGGCTGGGCCTTCTGGTGATCCTGTTGTTTTACGGCAACCTCGGCTGGCTCCCCAGCGGTGGACGCATCGATCCATCCTTGGAAATGCCCGCCCGCGTGACCGGCTTCCCGATGATCGACAGCCTGTTGGCGGGGGATTTGCAAGCCTTCGGCTCCGCCCTCAAACACATCCTTCTGCCTGCATTCACACTAGGCTTTGTCCACCTCGGCGTGGTCGCCCGCCAGGTGCGTGCCGCCATGCTGGAAGAGTTGCAGCAGGATTACATCCGCACCGCCAAAGCCAACGGCCTCAGCCGCTTCAAGATTGTCTTCACCGAAGCCCTGCCCAACGCCATGATCCCCTCAATCACCGTGCTGGGTCTCGCGCTGGGCGACCTGCTGTATGGCGCGGTGCTCACCGAAACCGTCTTTGCCTGGCCCGGCATGGGGGCCTATGTGGTGAACTCCATTCAGGCGCTGGATTTCCCAGCGGTCATGGGTTTCACCGTGGTGGTCTCGCTGGCTTATGTGCTGATCAACCTGGCAGTTGATCTGATCTATATGGCGGTTGATCCGCGCATCCGGGAGGTCTCGTGATGAGCGACGCAACCGTTTCTGCAAACCCTGTCAAACGCGCTTTGTCGCGGGTGGATTGGGGGTACCTCTGGTATCAAGTCAAGAAAAGCCCGCTCACGCTTGGCGGCGGCGCCGTGGTGCTGACCGTGCTGTTTCTGGTGATCTTTGCACCGATCTTTGCCACCCATGATCCCAATGCCATCGACCTGCGCGCCCGTCTGGCCGCCCCCAGTTGGGATCATTTCTTTGGCACAGACGAAGTTGGACGTGATCTCTACTCCCGCATTCTCTACGGCGGGCGGCAATCTGTGGCCGTAGGTTTCTTTGTTGTGGTCGTGGCCGGTTTCATCGGCACCTTCATTGGTGCCTTTGCCGGCCTGATCGGCGGACGTGTGGACGTGGTGATCATGCGCATGATGGATGTGGTGCTTTCGGTGCCCTCTCTGGTGCTGATCATGGCGCTCGCCGCGGCGCTAGGCCCAAGCCTGATCAACGCGGCCATCGCCATCGCCCTGGTGCGTATCCCGGTTTATGTGCGCATTTCACGTGGCCAAACGTTGCTGATCCGGGAAATGTCCTTTGTGACCGCCGCCGAAACCTTCAAGGCGTCCAAACTGCACATCCTGCGCTGGCACATCCTGCCCAACATCCTGTCACCGGTCATGGTTCAAGCTACGCTGGACCTCGGCAGCACCATCCTTCTGGCCTCCGCGCTCAGCTTCATTGGCCTTGGTGCACAACAGCCAACCGCCGAGTGGGGCGCCATGGTCGCGACGGGGCGCAACTACATCCTGGACCAGTGGTGGTACTCGGCCTTTCCGGGCTTTGCCATCCTGATCACCGCCACTGCCTTCAACCTGTTGGGTGACGGCATCCGTGACATCCTTGATCCCAAACAGAAGGCACGCTGACATGGCGGACCCAGTATTGAAAATTGACGGACTGGAAGTTCTGTTTCCGGGCTTCGCAGGTGATGTGCATGCGGTGAATGGTGTCGACCTGGAGGTTCAGCCGGGCGAGATTGTTGGCCTTGTCGGCGAAAGTGGTTCGGCCAAGTCCGTGACAGCGATGACCGCCCTGCGGCTCCTGCCGGACGGCGCGTTCCGCCAGGACGGTGGCAAGATCAGCCTGCTTGGCCGCGATGTGCAATCCATGTCCGAGCGCGAGATGAACCGCCTGCGCGGGGGCGATGTGGCCATGATCTTTCAGGAGCCACAAACGGCTCTGAACCCAACCAAGACCATTGGCAAACAGATGCTGCGGGTGATCGAGTTGCACTCCAACCTGCGCGGCATGGCGGCGCGGGATCGGGCCATCGAACTGCTCAAGGACATGCGCATCAATGATGCCGAAGAAATCTTGGGGCGCTACCCGTTTGAGCTCTCCGGCGGCATGCGTCAACGCATCCTGATCGGCATGGCCTTTGCCTGTTCTCCCAAGTTGCTGGTGGCGGATGAACCCACCACCGCTTTGGACGTGACCGTACAACGGCAGGTGCTGCAACTGCTGCACGCCAAAGCCCGCCAAACCGGCGCCTCGGTGCTGTTTATCTCCCATGACCTCGCAGTGATCAGCCAGTTCTGTGACCGCATCTATGTGATGTACGCGGGCCGCGTGGTGGAAACCGGACCGGCGCAAAAGGTGCTGGGTAACCCGCAGCACCCCTATACTGCCGCCTTGATCGAAGCCTTGCCAGAAGACGCGGACCCGGGCGCCCCGCTGGCCTCCATCCCCGGCACCGTGCCCAATTTGGTCAATCCGCCCAAGGGCTGCGCCTTTCAGGCCCGCTGTCGCCACGCGCAGGACGCCTGTAATTCGCGCCCATCACTCACGGACGTGGGTAAGACACACCAAGCCGCCTGCTGGCTCTGCGAGGAGGTCATCGCATGAACACCAATAGCGTCATGACGCTCACCAACATCCACATGCGTTTCCCGTTTGGCGAAGACTGGCGCGGCCGCTCGCGTGGCTTTGTACACGCACTCAATGGCATCGATCTGGACATTCCTCGCGGCAAGACGCTTGGCATTGTGGGCGAGTCCGGTTGTGGCAAGTCCACTTTGGCGCAGGTGCTGATGGGCATCCGCAACCCCTCGGAAGGCGAGGTCACCCGCAACTTTGGCGCAGACCACGATGTACAGATTGTGTTCCAGGATCCGCAAAGCTCGCTCAACGCGCGTATGCCGGTGTGGCGGGTGATCACGGAACCGGTCTTTGCGGTCTCCAAAACCCCAAAGGCCGAGCTACGTGCGCTGGCCGCAGAGCTTGCCGCCAAAGTGGGCCTGCGTCCCGAAGTGCTGGACCGCTATCCACATGAGTTCTCCGGTGGCCAGCGTCAGCGGATCGCCATTGCCCGTGCGCTGTCCTCCGACCCTGATGTGATTGTGCTCGACGAGCCCACTTCGGCGCTCGACATCTCCATTCAGGCGCAAATCCTCAACTTGTTAAAAGAGCTGCAGGCGGAACGCGGCCTGACCTACATCTTCATCTCCCACGACATCTCCGTGGTGCGTTATCTCTGTGATGAGGTGGCGGTGATGTATCTGGGGCAGGTGGTGGAGCATGGCGCGTCCGACGCGGTTCTGGCCGCGCCCAAGCACCCCTATACCCGCCTCTTGCTTGAGTCGATTCCGACCATGCGCGCCTCTGGCGGCCTGGGCGAGGCACTCAGCAACACCGACCTGCCGTCCAACCGTAATTTGCCCGCGGGTTGCTTCTTCAAAGATCGCTGCCAGCTGGCTGCCGCGGGCTGTGACGTGCGACAAAACATGGTGCCTACCGAGCAGGCCCAGGTGCGCTGTTGCCAAACAACAGCCGCCACCCCACAGAAGGTGTCCGCATGACGTTGGTCCCGATTCAACATGCGGCCATCGATGTGCAGCTTGCCTATGCGACCACTGAGAACTTCGCCGGCGAGGTGCTTTACACCACGGCGGAGGATCAACAGGCGCGCCTGCACCGACATGCCGCCGATGCGCTCTTTCATGCCGCCGATCGCGCCGCCGCCCTCGGACTGCGCCTTCTGCTGCTGGATGCCTATCGCCCCCAAGCGGTGCAACGCCGCTTGTGGGAGGTACGGCCGGACCCTGAATTTGTTGCAGACCCCGAGATTGGGTCAGACCACAGCCGCGGCACCGCCGTGGACCTGACGCTGACCCGCTCCGATGGCACCGTGCTCGACATGGGCACGGACTTTGACGCCGCCCTGCAACAATCGCATCACTCCAGGATCGACATCCACCGTGAGGCTCAGCAGAATCGCTTGATTCTGCTGGGTCTCATGGTGGGTGCCGGTTTTGAGATCAACCCCTATGAATGGTGGCACTACGCGTTGGAGAACTCGGAAAACTATCCGCTTCTCTGAAGCTAAAGGGGCAGGGCGCCTTACCGAGCCCGCCGCCGCAATAGCCAGACAAAGAAAATGCCGCCCACCAACCCAGTGACAATGCCAATTGGCATGTCTTCCGGTGCCATGATGGTGCGCGCGATGATGTCGGACCACAAAAGGTAGATCGCCCCAAATAGCGCGGATGCCGGGATCACGCGAGCATAATCCCCGCCCACCAACAGGCGTACGATATGCGGCACCATCAGGCCAACAAAACCAATCATGCCGGAAAACGCCACCATCACCCCGGTGATCAATGCGCCGACAACAAAGATCATTAGGCGAAATCGCGCCACCGGGATGCCCAGTGTGGAGGCTGTCTCATCGCCCACCGTCATTGCATTCAATTTCCGCGCATTGATCCAGATGTAGGCGCCGCAGACGATGAGCACCGCCAGTGGGAAATTCAAGTGGCTCCACTGTGCCAAACCAAGGCCGCCCAGCATCCAGAACACCACTGTATGCGTCGCGCGTGGGTCGCCAAGAAAGATCAACACATTGGCCAGAGACATCACGATGAACGACACCGCCACCCCCGCCAGGATCAACCGATCCGCGCTGGTGGCCGCAGCAAACTGCGACACGGCCAGTACCAACAACGTTGCCGCCAAGGCCCCAGAAAAGGCAAACAACGGCACTGTAATGAGCCCCCAAAACATGCCGGTATGCATCAGGACCATGATCGCCCCAAAGGCCGCACCGGAAGAGATCCCCAACAGATGTGGATCGGCTAGTGGGTTGCGCGTTACGGCCTGCAAACTGCCGCCCACAACCGCCAATCCAGCGCCAACAAGGCAGGCCAACAAAGCGCGGGGAAAGCGAATGTCCCAGACAATCGCCTCGCGCCCTTTGGACCAGTCCTGTTCAATTGTGCCCGGTGCCACCTGATTGATCAGGATGCTCCAGACGGTGTGCAGGGGCACAGAGACGGCCCCCACACTGATTGCGACCGAAATCGAGAAAAGCAACAGGAGCACCCCTGTGCCGATCACATAAGGAAACCTGCTCTTTGGCTGTCCTGCTGCTCTTCCTGTCATTTATTTCGCCCGGAACGCTTCAGCGAGGGTTTTCACCGCAGCGATGTTGCGCGGACCTGGGGTCGCTTCAACATACTCAAGTGTCACAAACCGGTCGTTCTTCACGGCGTCCATCTCGGCAAAGGCCGGGTTGTTCATCATGAAGGCGCGCTTTTCCTCAGCGGTCACATTGCCGTAGTTCACGATCACGATGACCTCCGGGTTGCGCTCCACCACCGGCTCCCAGCCGACCTTGGCCCAACTCTTTTCCAGATCGTTCATGATGTTGGTGCCACCGGCGGCCTCAATCAACGCGTTTGGCATCGCATAGCGCCCTGCGGTGAACGGTGTGTCTTCGCCGCTGTCATAGACAAACACACGCGGCGCGGTTTCCAGAGGTGCCAAACCATCGGTGAAGGCTGCCAGATCTGCTTTGTAGCCATCGACCAACGCGTCCGCCTTGTCTTTTACGTCAAAGATCGCGCCGAGGTTTTGGATGTCGTTGTACATGTCATCCATGCTGGCGGCGTCTTTCTCGCCAATATGGATGCAGCTCTCGGTCAGCTCATATACCTTGATGTCAAACGGTGCGAGCGTCTCTGGCGTGACTTCGCCGCCCACTTTCATGCCGTAGTTCCAGCCGGCAAAGAAGAAGTCCGCATCCGCGCCGATCAGCACCTCTTTACTTGGGTATTTTGCGGACAGCTCTGGCAGTTCTTCCACACCCGCGCGCATCTCTTCGTCCAGCGTCTTCCAGCCGGAGATACCGGTGTAGCCGACCATGCGATCCGCCAAACCCAGCACGAGCATCATTTCGGTCAGGTTCACGTCGTTGGAAATGGCCGCCTTGGGTGGTGCGTCAAAGGTCACTTGGCGGTTGCAGCTGTCCACGGTGGTTTCCGCCAGCGCGGCGGTGGTGGAGAAGGCCAGCAGGGCGCTGACCGCAACGGTTGTCAGTTGGGTTTTCATTGGGGAAAGTCCTTTAGTTGGGTAGATGAAAAGTGAGGTGTTGGTTTTGGCTGACGCTCAGCACTTGGCGCTGGGCGGTGACTGAAAACGTGTCAGAGACAAGCTGTTCGCTCAGCACGTCATCCGCGCTGCCAAAGCCTTGGCAGTGTCCGTCTTTCAAAAGCAGGATGGCGTCACATACGTCTGCGGCCATGTTCAGATCGTGCAGCGAGACCACGATGGTCAGCCCCAGCGACCGGATCAGCGAGAGGATTTCGAGTTGATGGCGAATGTCGAGGTGGTTGGTGGGCTCATCCATCACCAGCACCTGCGGCTGCTGCGCCAAAGCCCGCGCGACCATCACCCGTTGTCGCTCTCCCCCGGACAACGTGTCAAAATCGCGGGCAACCAATGCTTCCAACTGCATCCGCTGAATGGCGGCATCAATGATCTCGGCATCTTTTGCGCCTTCCGACGACAGCCCGCTGCGGTGAGGTGTGCGCCCTAGCGACACAATATCACGCACCGACAAACCAAAGGCCCCTGGTTGCTCCTGCAACACGGCCGCCACCTTGCGCGCTGCGACTTTGGCGGACATGCCCCACAGGTCTTGACCGTCCACCAGGATCTGCCCGGATGTGGGCTTCTGATAATGATACACCATTCGCAACAGCGTCGACTTGCCTGCGCCATTGGGGCCGACCACGCCGAGCACGCGGCCGGGGTAGACTTCAAAACTCACAGGGTTCAGCAGGAAGGGCTGGTTTCTACCGGGGCGCCAGCACACATCCTTGGCCACCAAATGTCCGGCGCTCATGATAAGCGCTCCGCGCTGTCTTCAATCGCCAGCATCATCGAGGGCACCCGTGCCAAGGTGTTTTTACGCAGCTTGCCGGGGCGATCCACCGACGAACACCAGCCGTCCCCAAGCACCGCATATTGCTGAGCAAAGGACACCAAATCCTCAATGTCCTGTTCCGGCGTGATGTCCCCAAAAAGATAGGTCGCCTTGCGTGTGCTGTGATAGGCCACGGTGCAGGGGCGCTTGCAGCTCGCCATGCAGGCCACACCGGAAATCTCGAACTCTTCAGTGATTGCATCACCCGCCATATCGATGGCGGCGCGCAAGCGCTTGATCAGCTCATAACCGGGACGACAGCTTTCGCCGACATGTTTGCAAGATGTGCAAATCGAAATTCTGTGGGTGGGGGTGGCCATCTCGCCCTCCGCGATAGCGCGGGGCAAGCACAGTCAGTTTTTCACACGGATCATTCCGTAAAGCCATCTTGGCCTCCTGTCCGGACGCCCCGCCCGGGTTGAAGTTATCGTCGTGATGGCAGGTCTCCTGACTTGCGGGTTGTCGCGCTCCCAAACCTTCCCAAACGCATCGCGCTCAGTGGTGTTCTCGGGTCGCTCGCCGCTTACAGTTGCGGGGGCAGTCACGGAGTTGGCCTTTGAAGGCCGCACCGTATTCCCTTTTCATCCCGGTCTGACAAAGGTCGTCGCGGGAACCATCTACGTCACCAAGTCAGGCAAAATCTCGATTGTGTCAATTCATTTTTGAACTGACGCTTTGTTCTGCGGCATCATGTGTCATGACGTTTTCCGAGTCGGAACTTAGGTCGCAACCTCTGCATGTAGGCTTCTTCTCGGATCCATATTCCGTCGGTTTTGTCTGTTATGGTACGGCGTTGTGGTCTGGAAAACGAGGCCGTAGACACTTACAATAGACGTCATGCGCCGCTCTGCGACATCACGTTTGAGTAAGCCAAGACAATTGTTCCGAAGGGCAACTTGCGTCTTTTTCAAGCTTGGTATACATCGGCATACAATACCTGCCCTGTGAATCGCCTCCGGGTCAAAAACAGGGTGTTCATGCTTAAGCCAACCTCAAATCGCTAGGATCATCATGAGCTTGTATACAGATTATCTGAATGAGATTGAGACCCGCAAAACCGAAGGTCTGAATCCAAAGCCAATTGATAGCGGCGCGCTGGTCAGCGAACTGATCGCACAGATCAAAGACACCGGCAACGCCCACCGCGAAGACTCCCTGAAGTTCTTCATTTACAACACCTTGCCAGGCACCACGAGCGCCGCAGGTGTGAAAGCCGAATTCCTCAAAGAGATCATTCTCGGCGCGGCTGACGTGGCTGAAATCACCCCGGAGTTTGCCTTCGAACTGCTGTCCCACATGAAGGGTGGCCCGTCTGTCCGCGTGCTGCTTGACCTGGCGCTGGGCGACGATGCCGCGATTGCTGCGAAAGCCGCAGCCGTGCTGAAGACTCAGGTCTTTCTCTATGAGGCCGACACAGATCGCCTGGAAGAAGCCTTCAAGGCCGGCAACGCCATCGCCAAGGATCTGCTGGAAAGCTACGCCAAGGCGGAATTCTTCACCAAGCTTCCTGAAGTCGAAGAAGAGATCAAGGTTGTCACCTTCATCGCCGGCATCGGTGACATCTCGACCGACCTTCTGTCGCCCGGCGCCGAAGCGCACTCCCGTGCCGACCGTGAACTGCATGGCAAATGCATGTGCTCGCCGGAAGATCAGGTGGCCATTCAGGAGCTGCAGAAACAGCACCCTGAAGCGCGCGTGATGCTGATTGCGGAAAAGGGCACCATGGGCGTGGGCTCGTCCCGTATGTCCGGTGTGAACAACGTGGCGCTGTGGACCGGCAAGAAAGCATCGCCTTACGTACCGTTCATCAACATCGCACCTGTTGTCGCGGGCACCAACGGCATCTCCCCGATCTTCCTGACCACCGTTGGCGTGACCGGCGGCATCGGCATTGATCTGGACAACTGGGTCAAAAAGACCGACGCAGACGGCAATGTTGTGGTCGATGAAGACGGCGAAGCCGTACTGGAAGAGGCCTACTCCGTGGCCACCGGCACCGTGCTGACCATCAACACCAAAGACAAAACGCTGCGCGATGCAGACGGCAACGTGCTGAAAGACGTCTCTGCGGCCTTCACCCCACAAAAAGTGGAGTTCATGAAAGCGGGCGGCTCTTACGCTGTGGTCTTTGGTAAGAAGCTGCAGACGTTTGCTGCTGCGGCGCTCGGTCAGGAGCTTAAGTCCGCTTATGCGCCGTCCAAAGAGATTTCAGTTGAAGGCCAAGGCCTGACCGCGGTTGAGAAAATCTTCAACCGCAATGCGCTGGGCACCACACCAGGTGCAACGCTGCACGCGGGCTCTGACGTGCGCGTCAAAGTGAACGTTGTTGGCTCGCAGGACACCACCGGTCCGATGACCTCTCAGGAACTTGAGGCGATGGCCGCCACCGTGATCTCCCCGTCTGTGGACGTGGGTTATCAGTCCGGCTGTCACACCGCCTCGGTTTGGGACAAGAAGGCACAGGCCAACATCCCTAAGCTGATGAAGTTCATGAACGACTTCGGCCTGATCACCGCGCGTGACCCGAAGGACGAGTATCACGCGATGACCGACGTGATCCACAAAGTGCTGAACGACATCACCGTGGATGACTGGGACGTGATCGTTGGCGGCGACAGCCACACCCGTATGTCCAAAGGCGTCGCCTTTGGTGCGGACTCCGGTACTGTTGCTCTGGCGCTGGCCACCGGTGAAGCCTCCATGCCAATCCCTGAGTCCGTGAAGGTGACCTTCAAGGGCAAGATGGCTGACCACATGGACTTCCGCGACGTGGTGCACGCCACCCAGGCGCAGATGTTGCAGCAGCACGGCGACAACGTCTTCCAGGGCCGTGTGATCGAGGTACACATCGGTACATTGCTGGCCGATCAGGCCTTCACCTTCACCGACTGGACCGCAGAGATGAAGGCGAAAGCCTCCGTCTGTATCTCCAACGATGACACGCTGATCGGGTCCCTGGAGCTGGCGCAAAGCCGCATCCAGATCATGATCGACAAAGGCATGGAAAACCGCACCAACACGCTGCAAGGCCTGCTGGACAAAGCGGACGCACGTATCGCGGACATCCGTTCCGGTGCGAACGGCGCTCTGAAGCCGGATGACAGTGCCAAGTACTTTGCCGAGGTTGTGGTTGATCTGGACCAGATCGTTGAACCCATGATCGCCGACCCAGACGTGAACAACGAAGACGTGTCCAAGCGGTACACACACGACACCATTCGCCCTGTGTCTTACTACAAGGCAGAGAAGGTGATTGATCTGGGCTTTGTCGGCTCCTGCATGGTGCACAAAGGCGACATCAAGATTGTGGCGCAGATGCTGAAGAACCTCGAGGCTGCCAACGGCAAAGTCGAGTTCAAGGCACCGCTGGTTGTTGCTGCCCCAACCTACAACATCATTGATGAGTTGAAGGAAGAGGGCGACTGGGAGATCCTGGAGCGCTACTCCGGCTTTACCTTCGACGATCTGTTCCCAAAACAGCAGGCCCGCACCGAGTATGAGAACATTCTCTACCTCGAGCGCCCAGGCTGTAACCTCTGCATGGGTAACCAGGAAAAGGCGGAAAAGGGTGACACCGTTCTGGCAACCTCAACCCGCCTGTTCCAGGGCCGCGTTGTGGGTGACCTTCCGGAGAAGAAGGGTGAATCGCTGCTGGCATCGACACCACTGGTTGTGCTGTCCGCAATCCTTGGCCGTACGCCGACACTGGAAGAGTACAAAACTGCTGTGGAAGGCATCGACCTGACCAAGTTTGCACCTCCGCTGGAAGTTCCGGCCAACACTAAGTCGGCGCACTTCTAAAGCCAGACAGCGCTTCGGCGCAGTTTAGAAAAACGAAACCCCGGCGCAGCGATGCGCCGGGGTTTTGCGTTGTGTGGGCGCTTTGTTCAGATTCGAGGTTTCATATTTTTCAAAGCCCTCAAGATTCCGTTGCGATTGCTCAAGAAGAAGGAGAGCCCAACCGCGATCAAAGACACAAACAGCGCCGAGAAAATCACGTCAGATAGGAAATGACCGCCAAACACCACACGCAGTAAGGCGCCAGCGACGGCTAGGCTCAGCGCCGAGCCAAATAGGGTGTGGCGGAGTGCTGACGACCTGACAAATCGGGTCAGCACATAGGCGGCGATGGCAAAGGCGGTCGCGCCAGCGGCCTCTCCGGAAACAAAGGAGCAGTTGGCGACACATTGCGCCGCAATTTCAAAAGGCGGCGTGAACAGCAAGTCTCCGCCAAATTCCGTGGTCGCGACAGGCCGCGCGCGTCCCCAATGCGCCTTCAGGATGGAGTGCACCAACAGGCCCGGTCCAAAGAGATAAACCCCAACTAGGAAAAGCCAAACGCTCCCGGGGATGGTGAGAAGCTGGATATGTTTGAGCGCCAGCAAAGCACCAATCAGCGCCAAAACGGCCATCGCCGTATAGGCATGATAGCCGATCGCCCGCAGTTGTTTCAGGCTGTTGGCCTGCGCAAGATAAAACCCCTCTTCCGTGCTCCAAAACAGAGACGACACCCAGAGGTCAAGCGAGGGCAGAGAGGCAAACAGCGCCTGAAATGCGGCTGTCATTACAAGCAGCCAAAGCAAGGCCCGAAGGCGGGTTTGCCGCGTTTTGAGCTGCCATCTGCGCCGGGCGCTGTCGGAAAAACGGTCGCTTTGAGCGAGCTGTGTCGATGTCATCAAGTCCATCCTATTCTGGCTCTTAGCGGACATGTGGCGCGCAAGAGCTATAGCCGTGCGTTGGTCCTGCCGCCGCTGCACCCGAGGTCTTGGGCGCAAAGCAATTCGTGGTGCGGTCGCGCTGCGAGGCAGTGGACTGAGGACTGGCGCAAAGGTGGCTTACCGATCCAGCGCAGATGCTTGAGTGGGCGACGATCTGCGTGTGTGGTCACGCGGATTTCGCGAACGGTCGTTTCTGGACCGGTCGCGATGCGGGTGATAACGAGAGGGCATGATTTCGCAGAAGATTGCCCTCACCCCTCAAACACTAAAAACCACGTTTGCTGCTTCGGTCGCCGGAGCAGTGGTGGTGTTGGTTTTGCAGCCGGAACACACTTCAAGCCTGCCGATTCTGGTGGCTTATGGGCTTTGGGCGACACATCTGTTTTTTGGGTTTTTGCTGTTTCTGTCTGGCGTGGCTTTGCTCCAGCGGCTGGGCTGGCGCAATCCCTGGCCCACCATCGTTTCGGCCTTGATGTTGCCGATTCTGTTTGGCTGCGTCTCTCTGGCGCTGGACTATGGCTTTGGTAATCCCGAGGAAGGCGTGCAAAGCGCCACGACGTTCTTTGGCTTACTGCTTGAGGAAATTGTTGCCGTTACCCCAGCCAGCTTTGTCATTGCCGGTGCTTTGCTCTATCTTTTACGTCGCGAAGCACCACCCGTTGAGCCCGCAGCTATGCCTGTTGAGCTTGATCCGGCGATGCCAAAGCCTGTTGCGCTGAGAAGCCTGATCTCGTCGGTGCCGTCCGACCTCGGCAACGACATCATCCGCATGCACGCCCAAGACCACTACGTCGAGGTGGTCACCACTCAGGGCCGTAGCCTGTTGTCGGAGCAGTTTGGCGAGTGTGTCGACAAGCTCGCGGATCTTGATGGCATTCACTGCCATCGCTCCCATTGGGTCCGTTTGGCCCATGTGGTGGACATCAAGAAAAAAGGCAGCGCCTATGCCTGCTTTTTGAGTAATGGCGAGGAAGTCCCGATCAGTCGACGCAAATACAGCGAATTCAAGTCCCGCCTCAACGCCACAGCCGCTAGCACCTGATGGTTCTCAGGCAGATTGGCTTGTTTTAGCGAAAGCGATTGGCGCGAAACGGCGAACACAATCCGAGTTCGGAGTTGGTTTGATTTGACTGTCCGGAGGGTGGTTTGGTGGAGCCTAGGAGGATCGAACTCCTGACCTCTACAATGCCATTGTAGCGCTCTCCCAGCTGAGCTAAGGCCCCAAACCTGGTCGGCATCTGTGCCTGTGCGCGCCTAATTAGGCGTATCCCGGGGCGGGTTCAAGCGAAAAATTCCGCCCCAGGGAAACTTTTTTCGACGACTAGTTTTCTTCGTCGTCAGAGGCCACGTCCGCGATTTCATCCAGCGAAACGTTGTCGTCCTCATCATCGTCATCCAGGACATCATCTTCGAGGTCCAGATCAACGGTGTCATCATCATCCAACACGTCATCCGCGTTGTCTGCATCAGACGCTTTGGCTTTCAGTGTTGCCGCATCCGCTTCGTCTGCAGCAATCATCCGGCTCTTGCCGGCGTCTACTTCCACGACATCGCCCGTGTAGGGGCTAATGACTGGGTTTTTGTTCAGGTCATAGAATCGCTTGCCGGTGGTTGGGCAAACGCGCTTGACGCCCCATTCTTCCTTGGGCATGGGTTGTCCCCTTCAATCGGTTGAGTCTCTCTCGACGATTTGGGGGAGGTGCCATAACAATAGCCCCGTGTCAAAGGGTAACATCGTATTGTCGATATAGGAGCGTGCATGGCGCAACATATCATCCCCGGAACGCCTCCTGTGACGGTGGCTTTGCGCCGATCCAGCCGCGCCCGGCGCATCAGCCTGCGGGTCTCGCGGCTTGACGGAAAGGTGACCCTAACGATTCCCTCCAGCGTTTCAGAGCGCGAGGCTATGGCCTTTGCGTTTGAGAAGCAGGACTGGCTGCGCAAGCAGGTTGCACAACAGCCGGAAACTGTGGTGGTCGCACATGGGGCCTCGGTGCCTGTGGCCGGTCGTCTCCGCCTGATTGTGGCTGGTGAAGGCCGATCCGTGCGCTTGGGCGGCGATGAACTCTCCGTGCCCGGCAAGCCCGAGCAAGTTGCGCGCAAGGTGCAGGGCTTCCTCAAAGAGCTCGCCCGCCACCGACTCGCCGAAGCGGTGGATCACTACGGCGCCCGTCTGGGACGCCAGCCGACCAAACTCACCCTACGGGACACCCGTTCCCGCTGGGGGTCTTGTTCCTCCACCGGCGCGCTGATGTTCTCTTGGCGTCTGGTGATGGCCGCGCCAGATGTGTTGGATTATGTGGCGGCCCATGAAGTGGCCCACCTCAAGGAGATGAACCACTCTCAAGCCTTCTGGAACGAAGTCACCATCATTCACGGCCCTTACGAGGCCCCGCGCCGCTGGCTGCGCGACCATGGGCAAGAATTGCACCGCTACCAATTTGCCGCGTAACCCCGCCGCATTGACCTTTCTTGCGTTTGTGATCACAAAGGCGGCATGATCCCATCCAGCCGCCAACCGCAAGACCAATCCGCCGCCGCTCATGACCGCGTCTACCGCGCGCTGCGCACCAGCATCATGTATGGTGAACTTGCGCCCGGCGAGGCGCTCACCCTGCGCGGCATTGGCAAACAGTTCGAGGTTTCCATGACCCCGGCCCGCGAGGCCGTGCGCCGCCTGGTGGCCGAAGGCGCGCTGACGCTGTCCAATTCCGGCCGGGTCGCCACGCCGGAACTCAGCAGCGAACGGCTCGAAGAACTTGCCGCGCTACGAGCCTTGATCGAAGTCGAGCTTGCCAGCCGTGCCTTGCCACGGGCCCATATGGCGCTGATCGATCGGCTGGTGGCGATCAACGGCACCGTGGCCGACGCGGTCAGCCACCGCGACTCCGTGGGCTATATTCGCGCCAACCTCGAATTTCACCGCACGCTCTACCTGCGCGCCCAGGCCCCGGCGATGCTGGCCATGGCCGAAACCGTCTGGCTGCAACTTGGTCCCACCATGCGCGCGCTCTATGGCCGCCTGCGCCAAACAGAGCCGCCACATTACCACCGCTTGATCATCGCGGCGCTCACGGCCGGGGACGAACCCGGCCTGCGCCTCGCGGTGCGCTCTGACGTGACCCAAGGTCTGCGCCTGCTGGCGCGCTAACCCCACTTACCCTTGAGTCGGCCAAACCTGGTGCTCATCATCGATCACAAAGGCATGCGTATGTGTGCCATGGCCATGTGCCTTTAGATGAGGGTGATCTGCCGGCAAGTCTGGATGGTCATGCGCCACCTCTTTTGGTGACGGCGTCCAGAGGACATACCCAAGCACCGCGCTGGCAAGCCCCACCGCTCCGAGAACAAGTAGGGACACCGCCTGCGATCCTGCCGTGGCAGTCCAGCCAGCCAAAGGGTAGGCCAACAGCCAGCACGCATGGCTCAGCGCAAACTGTGCGGTAAACACGGCGGTTCTGTCCTCCTCATTGGCAGAGCGCCGCAGCAGTCGCCCGGACGGGGTGAGAATTGCCGAATACAACATGCCGGTCAGCAGCCAAACGACAAGGAAAAATGGCCAGCTCAATACGCCCGTGGTCTGCATCGCCAGTCCGTGCGCAACCGTCAAACCGGCCAAGAGTACAGCACTGTTGCCCATGACCTTTCGATCTGAAAGTTGCGACAGCAATCTCGGCAAAACCAAAGCGGTGATCATGCTGCCTGTGCCAAAGGCCCCCATGGCAATTGCCAATCCGGTTTCACCCATGCCGTAGCCATCGCGCACCAAGACAACCGTGTTGACCAGCACATAGGCCACACAGGCTGAGGCGGTCATATTAAACGCCAACAGCCCGCGCAAACGTGGCGTGGCCAGATAGATCCAGCTGCCACGGGTCAGGCGCTCCCGGAACGGGCGCTCTTTGGACTTTGGACGTTTGGGCAAACGCGTAGACAGAATCAACAGAGTGGAAATCAAAAAGCCTGCCGCCGTGCCAACAAACAGTCCGTGATAGCTCATCACCAAAAGTAGGACGCCTGCGAGGGCCGGGGAGAGCAGGTTTTCAAGGTCATAAGCCAGACGGGACAAGGACAGGGCGCGGGTGTAATCTTCCTCGTCTTTTAGGATATCGGGGATGACGGCCTGAAACGTCGGTGTAAACACAGCCGATGCGCTCTGGATCACAAAGATCAGCACATAGATCTGTGCCACAGTCTCCACAAAGGGCAAACATAGCGCCACGCCAAAACGAACCAAGTCGGCCCCAATCAGCACCGCACGGCGGGGGAATTTACTGACCGCAGCCGCAAGAACGGGTGCCAAGCCCACATAGGCAATCATTTTGATCGCATAGGCCGTGCCGAGCACGGCCCCTGCCGCAGGACCGGCCAATTCAAACGCCAAAAGTCCAAGGGCAATGGTCAGCAGCCCTGTTCCAGCCAATGCCACAATTTGGGCGGCAAACAACTTGGCAAAGGCGGGGTGTGAAAGAATCTTTAGCATGGTTTCACACTATCCCCGATCCCTCAGATCGCAAGAGACCCAGTCGCCGCGTCAGCGCGACAAAAGTGCCTGTTCCCCTATGCCTGGCCTCTGTTAGACAGAAGGCACATCACAGGGAGACCGCCATGACACAGACCATGACCGCCGTTGAAATTTCAAAACCCGGTGCTGCGGATGTGCTCAAAACGGTGCAACGTCCGATCCCGACCCCCGGTCCCGGCGAGGTTCTGATCAAGGTGGCCTACTCCGGTGTGAACCGCCCGGACGTGCTGCAACGGGCCGGTCTCTATAATCCGCCGCCCAATGCGTCCGATCTGCCCGGTCTCGAAGCCTCCGGTATCATTGCCGCTGTCGGAGCGGGGGTAAGTGAGTGGGCCGAAGGCGACGAAGTCTGCGCTCTGCTGCCCGGCGGTGGCTACGCCGAATATGTGCTGACACCGGCTGCGCATTGCTTGCCCGTGCCCAAAGGCATGGGATTGAAAGAGGCGGCCTGTCTGCCAGAGACCTTTTTCACCGTCTACTCCAACGTCTTCCAGCGTGGTGGGCTCAAAGCGGGCGAATGCTTTTTGGTGCACGGTGGCTCTTCTGGCATTGGCACAACCGCCATCCAACTCGCCAATGCCTTTGGCGCGCGCGTCTTCACCACCGCAGGCTCTGACGAGAAATGCGAAGCTTGTCTGAAGCTCGGCGCAGAAAAGGCGATCAACTACAGGTCTGAGGACTTTGTCGATGTGCTGCGCGCCGAAGGCGGGGCCAACCTGATCCTCGACATGGTCGGCGGCGATTACCTGCCACGCAATGTGAAGGCCCTCGCCGATGACGGACGTCTGGTACAGATCGCCTTCCTGCAAGGCCCGCAAATCCAGCTCAACTTTGCCCATGTCATGATGCGCCGTCTGACCATCACCGGCTCCACTTTGCGCCCGCAAAGTGATCTTGCCAAAGCCAAGATTGCCGAATCTCTGCGCGCCAATGTCTGGCCACTTCTGGAAAGCGGTCGTGTTGCCCCTGTGATGGACAGCGAATTTGCCCTCGCGGATGCCGTGGCGGCGCACCAACGCATGGAAAGCAGCGGCCACATCGGTAAAATCGTGATGAAAGTTGGGTAGTTAGCGAAATCTGAATTGGCAAAGCAACCAGTGGTTGACTTGAGGGGGAATATCGGCGACCATTGGTTTACTCATTTAATTCATGCTGATTGCCACCACTCACCTAGCTTACAATCAGCATGCCATGCCCCGCTCACGGGACGTTTCGCGCTTTTGCTGTGTTCTGAGCAGCCAAAAGCCCACAAAAAAGGCCGGAGTGTTGCCACTCCAGCCCTTCCCATTTTCTCGCGGTCAGGCCGCCGACCCTCAGATCGCCGCCTTCTTGCTCTCGTCCAGATAGATCTCACGCAGACGGGTCGCAATTGGCCCCGGTGTGCCATCTCCCAACGCCACGCCGTCGATCTCCACAACCGGCATCACAAAGGCACTTGCCGAGGTGGTGAACGCCTCATCCGCACCCTGCGCTTCCTCGATGGTGAACAGCCGTTCTTCGATCTTCAACTGCGCCTCTGCCGCCATCCGCAACACCGCCTTACGGGTGATGCCATGCAAGATGTCATTGCTCAACGGACGGGTGACGATCACACCATCCTTCACAAAATACGCGTTGTTGGACGTGCCTTCGGTCACATAGTCGTCTTCCACCAGCCAGGCATCATCCGCACCCGCCTTCTTGGCCATCATCTTGCCCATCGACGGGTAGAGCAGCTGCACGGTCTTGATGTCGCGACGGCCCCAGCGGATGTCCTCAATCGAGATGATCTTCGCGCCCTTCTTGGCCGCGGGGCTGTCCGCCAGGCCCGGTTTGTTCTGGGTAAACAGCACGATGGACGGGGGCGTGTCTTCAGACGGGAAGACAAAATCGCGGTCGCCATCGCTGCCACGGCTGACCTGCAGATACACCAGACCTTCCACAATGCCGTTGTCCTCGACCAGCTTGCGGTGGATCGCCAGCAACTCGTCTTTGCTGCAAGGCTCTGCCATCTCCAACTCATCCAGCGAGCGCTTCAGACGTACAGCGTGGCCTTCAAAGTCGATCAGCTTGCCATCAAGCACCGAGGTCACCTCATAGACCGCGTCCGCCATCAGGAAGCCCCGATCGAAAATCGAAATCTTGGCGTCTTCTTCCGGCAGGTATTCGCCATTGACGTAAACAGTGCGGCTCATCGTGTGTCTCTCCTAGCAATCTGCTGCTTTGTCGGGTGCGCTGCACCACAGGTCAAGCGTGTTTCGAAATCTCAGGTCTCAAACCATCCGGTTTTCAACGGATGCGCCCAGTCCGGGCGGTTGTGCGCCTGCGCAAGCGTCACCATCCGGCCCGCATCATAGGCCACCCGGTGCAGGGAGATGTTCCACCCATGGGGTCCGCGCTCCAACACCGCAAACCGCGCCGCTGGGTCGCCACTTTGCACCACATGTGGCACCGGCGTGACGTCGTCATAGGCGGGCAGGCCAACGCTGCCGGGATTGAGCACCACTGCACCAGTCGCCAGTTGCACAATGCGCGGCAAATGCGTGTGACCACATAACAGTACCTGTGCCTCAACAGGCGCAGGGGTTGCCAATGCCGCCACTGCACACGCGCTGCGATCCACCAAATCCCCCAGCGACGTCACATCATGCAGCCAATAGGTCTCGTCACTCTCCGGTGTGCCATGGCACAGGAAGACATCCTCCACCAGGGCTGTCGCTGCCAACGCCGCAAGCCATTCCTTGTGGGTGTTCGTCAACTGCGTCGCCGCCACCGCATCCGACGGGCCCAGCGTCTCCGGCGGGTTTAAAAGATAGCGGTCATGGTTGCCGCGCACAGAAATCACATCATCCCGTGCCATGAGTACATCCAGCGTTTCCGCTGCCGCCAAAGGCCCACTGGCGTGGTCGCCAAGGTTCAGGATGCGGGAACAGCCCAGCCGGTCAATCTCAGCCAGCACCGCTTTCAAAGCGTCCACATTGCCATGGACGTCGGAAATCACCGCCCACCGGTCCGTCATGGCTTAGCCCCAAAGCGCCGCGCTGGGCGGATGTACGCCGTCTTCGTCAAAGGTCAGCGGCGTGTCGCGATCTTCGGCCAACAACAGCGGCCCGTCCAGATCGGTCACCATGGCGCCCTGCGCCACCAGTGTTGCCGGGGCCATTGCCAGCGAACTGCCGACCATACAGCCGACCATCACCTTATAGCCTTCCGCCAATGCCGCCTCGCGCAGTCGCAGCGCCTCGGTCAGACCGCCGGTTTTGTCGAGCTTGATGTTCACCACATCATATTTGCCCTTGAGCTTGGACAGGGTTGAGCAGTCATGCGCGCTTTCATCAGCACAGACGGGCACGGGACGCTCCATACCCAACAGCGCATCATCATCCCCAGCGGGCAGCGGTTGCTCCACCAGTGCCACACCCAGCCGCACCAGATGCGGCGCCAGATCGGCATAGACCTCGGCGGACCAGCCTTCGTTGGCATCCACAATGATGGTGGATTTTGGCGCACCAGCGCGCACCGCTTCCAGACGCGCCATGTCATCCGGCGTGCCCAGTTTGATTTTCAACAAAGGCCGATGGGCATTCTTGGTCGCCTGGGCCTGCATCTCTGCCGGTTCCGCCAAGGACAGAGTATAGGCGGTGATCTCCGGTCCCGGCTTCGGCAAGCCAGCTAGTTCCCAGGCGCGTTTGCCAGCCTTCTTGCACTCCAGGTCCCACAGTGCACAGTCCAACGCATTGCGCGCGGCACCCGCAGGCAAGGTATATAGACCCTCACGGTTCACCGGGCCTTTTACGCTTTCAATCAGCTGCGTGACATTCTCCAATGTCTCGCCATAGCGCGCATAGGGCACACATTCGCCCCACCCCACATATCCGTCCTCCTCGACCTTCACGGTCAGAACCTTGGTCTCGGTGCGCGAGCCACGGGAAATGGTGAACACCTGCGCCAGTTTGAACACATCAGGGGTGACGGAAATTTGCATGGACAGCCTTTCAGGTCGCGCTTTTGCCATTTGACAGGCGTTCAGACGCGCCTGCCCATTTTCTTCTTGCCGGAAATATCCCGGGGGTCCGGGGGCAGCGCCCCCGGCTTGTCGTCGCAACGTTACAGCGCTGAGAGTGCGTCCACCAGCTTGCCTGCACCAAAACGGAACGGATCGGTGGCGGGCAGGCCCATATCGGCTTCAACCTGCGCCAGATAGGCTTTTGCCTCATCTTCCGCCATATGCTGGGTGTTCACCGACACGCCCACAACCTGACAGGCCGGGTTGGCCACTTTGGCCAACGGCAGCGCCAGATCGCGCAGCTCTTGCAGGCTGGGTTGCTGATATTCCGGCAGGCCGCGCATGTGCTCGCGGGTTGGCTCATGCGCGAGGATCAACGCGTCCGGTTGGCCGCCGTGGATCAGCGCCATGGTCACACCGGAGTAAGACACGTGGAACAGGCTGCCCTGACCTTCGATGTGGTCCCAGTGGTCTTCGTCATTGTCCGGCGTCAGCCACTCCACGGAGCCTGCCATGAAGTCAGCAATCACCGCGTCCAGTGGTACGCCGTCGCCGGTCACCAGAATTCCGGTCTGACCTGTGGCGCGGAAGGTCGACTTCATGCCACGCTTGCGCATTTCCGCATCCATGCAGAGGGCGGTGTACATCTTGCCCACTGAACAATCAGTGCCCACGGCCAGCACGCGTTTGCCGCTGCGCTTCTTACCGTTGGCAATCGGGTACTCCACGTCCGGCACCCGCACATCATGCAGCTTTTGGCCGGTGGCTTCGGCCACAGCCACCAGATCGGGCTCGTCACACAGCAGGTTGTGCAGGCCGGAGGCCAGATCAAAGCCCTCCTCCAGCGCCATCACCAGCACCTTTTTCCACTCCTGGGAAATCACGCCGCCACGGTTGGCCACGCCAATCACCAGCGTCTTTGCACCGGCTTCACGGGCTTCCACCAGACTCATGTCGGTCAGCCCCATATCGGCTTTGCAGCCCTCCATGCGGAATTGCCCCACGGCATTCTCTGGACGCCAGTCTTTGATGCCCTGCGCCACTTTGGCGGCCAGTTGGTCCGGTGCATCACCCAAGAACAGAAGGTATGGAGTTTCGATCATCGCGCGTCCTTTTCGTATCATCCCCAGTTAACGGACAAAGTTTATGCGCTGGGCACCGGGTCAGGTTCTCAAATGTTGCGGCCGCGCAGCATTCCTTTGCAAATTTCTTCGAAAGAGGCTTGGATTAACGAAAGAAATTTGCCGCATCCTCAAAAAATTCGCACCTCCGTGATACAGCCGCGATACCGACACAATACCGACGTGCCAAACCTCGCATTTGCGCCGCGACGCAGCGAAATTAATGCCGCGCGCGCACAATTTACTTGCGATCAGGCGCGCAACTTCCTAACAATCGGCGTCAGAAAAACGTAATATCCTTACCTAGAGAGTGACGTCATGAGCTTCCGACTTCAGCCTGCCGCCCCCGCCCGTCCCAACCGCTGCCAGCTGTTTGGCCCGGCGTCCAACACCAAGCTGTTTGCCAAAATGGCGGCGTCAGCGGCGGATGTGATCAACATCGATCTGGAAGATTCCGTGGCGCCATCGGACAAAGACATGGCCCGCGCGAACGCAATTGAGGCAATCAATTCAATCGATTGGGGCAAAAAGACCCTGTCGGTGCGCATCAACGGTCTGGACACGCCTTACTGGTACCGCGACGTGGTTGACCTGCTGGAACAGACCGGTGAGCGCCTCGATCAGATCATGATCCCCAAGGTCGGTTGCGCCGAAGACATCTATGCCGTGGATGCATTGGTGACCGCGATTGAAGCCGCCAAAGGCCGCACAAAGCGCATCGCTTTTGAAGTCATCATCGAATCGGCCGCCGGCATTGCCCACGTAGAAGCCATCGCCGCCGCGTCTCCAAGACTCGAAGCCATGTCTCTAGGCGCCGCCGACTTCGCCGCCTCCATGGGTATGCAGACCACGGGTATTGGTGGCACGCAAGAAAACTACTACATGTTGCATGACGGCCAGAAGCACTGGTCTGACCCATGGCACTGGACGCAGGCCGCAATTGTGGCTGCCTGCCGCACCCACGGCGTGCTGCCGGTGGACGGCCCATTTGGCGACTTCTCCGACGATGAAGGCTACATTGCGCAAGCCAAACGCTCTGCCACTTTGGGCATGGTGGGCAAATGGGCAATCCACCCAAAACAGATCGCTCTGGCTAACGAGGTGTTCACCCCCTCCGACGAAGCGGTCAACGAAGCGCGTGAGATCCTTGCCGCGATGGATCAGGCCAAAGCCAATGGCGAAGGTGCCACTGTATACAAAGGCCGCTTGGTCGACATCGCGTCTATCAAACAAGCCCAAGTGATCGTTGCGCAAGCGGAATTGATCGCGGCAGGCTGACTGTAAGGCATTGATAAGAATGCAGAAGCGTCCGTGGATTTTGAATTCGCGGGCGTTTTTCTTTTTCGCGAGAGTTCTTAGGCGCGCTCATCTTTTGGCGAACCCATCACCACATAGCTGGTAATCGAATGTACCTGTTCGACCGTGCCCAGAACCTCCGTATGGAACCGCTTGTAAGACGGCAAATCCGCCGCCTCGACGCGCAACAGGTATTCCACCTGCCCCGTGATGTTGTGACACTCCCGCACCTCCGGCGCCAATGCCATGGCCCGCTCAAACGCCAATTGCGAGTCCTTGGTGTGTTTGTTCAAGCCCACAGTGATATAGGCCACAAACCCTGTCCCCAAGGCCGCCCTGTCCAGAACCGCGCGATAGCCAGTGATGATCCCGGTCTTCTCCAGTACAGCGACGCGCCGCAGGCAGGCAGAGGGGGACAGCCCCACTTTTTCTGCCAAAGCCAGGTTGCTCATACGCCCGTCCTTGGAGAGTTCGCGCAATATATGTTCGTCAATTTGATCAAGGGTCGTCATAAGTTGCGAATTTACCCACCTTGCGCACAAAAACGCAACTCAAATGCGCGAGCTTTGCGTCACGCTTGGTCCATGACTTACGATATCCTGACCGCTCTTCTCCTGTTTGCCTTTGTGTCCTCGATCACTCCGGGACCAAACAATCTTATGCTCATGGCCTCCGGTGCCAACTTCGGCTTTGCCCGCACCATTCCGCACATGCTTGGCGTCGGCATTGGCTTTGTGGTCATGGTGGCTTTGGTCGGCGTCGGGTTGATGCAGGTGTTTGACAGTTATCCCTTTGCGCACACAGTTTTGGCGGTCGCGTCAGTGACTTACCTGCTGTGGCTGGCCTGGAAGGTGGCTCATGCTGGCGCGCCAGAGGAGGGCGAAGGCACCGGCGGCACGCCTATGACCTTCTTGCAGGCGGCGGCCTTCCAATGGGTCAACCCAAAGGCCTGGACCATGGCGCTTACCGCCGTCACGCTCTATGCGCCGGACCGCTCACTGACGGCGGTACTTCTGGTCGCTGCTGCCTTTGGTGCGGTGAACTTGCCCTGTGTCTCCAGCTGGACCGTCTTGGGGCAGCAAATGCGGCGGCTCCTGACCTCTCCAGCGCGTTTGACCGTTTTCAACTGGACTATGGCAGGTCTGCTTGTCCTCTCGCTCTACCCCGTCTTGGCGCCCATGGTTTCGGCAGGCTAACACCGCGCTTTGATGTCTAATGTGGCGCGGCTTTGTGCGCTTCCCGTTGCAATTACCCAAAGTCACCGTCATATAGCCTTGTCAAGAAACCAGTGTGTGGAGTGCACAATGACCAACTATCTCGACTTCGAAAAACCGCTCGCAGAGATTGAGGGCAAAGCCGAAGAACTGCGGGCGCTTGCGCAGCAGAACGAAGAGATGGATGTCAAAGATGAAGCCGCTGCGCTGGACCGCAAAGCAGCCGAGTTGCTCGAAGAACTCTACAAAGATCTGACCCCTTGGCGTAAATGCCAGGTCGCGCGCCACCCAGATCGTCCGCACTGCCGCGACTACATCGACGAGTTGTTCACCGACTACACCCCTTTGGCGGGCGATCGGAACTTTGCCGATGACCTCGCCGTCATGGGCGGTCTTGCACGTTTCAACGATCAGCCGGTTGTGGTGATTGGTCAGGAAAAAGGCCACGACACCAAGTCGCGGATTTCCCACAACTTTGGCATGGCCCGCCCAGAAGGCTACCGCAAGGCCGTGCGCCTGATGGAAATGGCCAACAAATTTGGCCTGCCAGTTGTAACGTTGGTGGACACTGCTGGTGCTTACCCGGGTAAGGGTGCTGAGGAACGCGGCCAATCTGAGGCCATCGCGCGTTCAACAGAGATGTGTCTGCAAATTGGCGTGCCGTTGATTTCCGTGATCATCGGTGAAGGTGGCTCCGGTGGCGCCGTGGCCTTTGCCACCGCCAACCGCGTCGCGATGTTGGAGCACTCGGTTTACTCTGTGATCAGCCCCGAAGGCTGTGCGTCGATCCTGTGGAAAGACAGCACCAAGATGCGTGAGGCGGCCGAAGCCCTCCGTGTGACCGCACAAGATCTGGAACAGTTGGGCGTCGCGGATCGTGTGATCGCAGAGCCTATGGGCGGCGCGCATCGTGACCGTCAGGCGACCATGAAGAGCGTGGCTTCTGCGATTGAGACCATGCTGGGCGAGTTGAAAGACATGTCCAAAGAAGATCTTGTGGCCAACCGCCGCAAGAAGTTCCTCAACATCGGTTCCAAAGGTCTGGCTGCCTAAGGTCACGCGAGACCAAGAAATATTCGATGGAATTCAGAGGGGGCTTTGGCCCCCTTTTCTTTTGGGAAACAGCAGTTAGCTTAGCTGCCCTTCTGTCCCCAATGGCCCGGCATGTTGTGTGGAAACGTCGGCGCTCGCAGTTTGGACAGTGCGCCAAGCGGTCCGGACATCATTTTGCCAACCGGGCTTTTGTTGAACTGCGCTTTGGTTTTCTCAAACTGCATCACATTCTCGATGCGCCGATCCAGAAACGCCCAAGTGGCGGCATGGCCGTCGCTGTCATCGCCAAGCCAGTAAAGCACCGTTGCGGAATAGACCGCCGATAGGGTTGCGCGCTTGGAGTACCAGTTGAAGTCCTGAGACGTATCGCCAATCGCCGTCCAGATGGCGTCGGCTGTGCCCCAGATCAGTTGCGCACCTATTGCGGCATGTTGGGGCAATGCAAACAACGTGCTGCCACGACGCACAATTTCGCGGTCCGGGCAGAGTTCCAGCCGCGTGCGGACGGCAAAGGTGATCTTTTCCCGGGTTTTCATCTCGGCAAGCGCGTCATCCGTCAGGGCAGCGACCATCTGAGAATCACCGCGCTCGTGATAAGCGACAGCCAGATCCACGGCGCCCCGCGGGCAAAGCGCTTTGGCCACGACCGGGTCCACGCCGCTGTCGGCAATGGCGGCCTGAAAGCTTGCGTTAGACCAGCCATCAAACGGCACATGCATCTCTGCGGACTCAAGAAGTTGGCTCTTGATATCATTGTGTGCGGTGTCAGACATGGGACCTCTCCGGCGCTTTGAAACAAGCTCTGTGGCGCTGAGTACGATACTAGACAAACTTTGGACCCTTTGCTATACGGCGGCCTCCTGCAATTTCATTGCAACTCAAACTTAGAAAGGTGGTGAAAACCACATGCAGGTTAGTGTTCGTGACAACAATGTCGATCAGGCGCTTCGTGCCCTGAAGAAAAAGCTGCAGCGTGAAGGCGTCTTCCGCGAAATGAAGCTCAAGCAACATTTCGAAAAGCCGTCCGAGAAAAAAGCGCGCGAGAAGGCTGAAGCGATCCGCCGTGCCCGTAAACTGGCACGTAAGAAAGCACAGCGTGAAGGTTTGCTCTAAGCACACCTTTCCAGCTTTGGACACAAGAATTGACGACCCCCGAGGCCTGGCTTCGGGGGTTTGTCTTTTGTTGTAGCGACGGAATTTGTGCTTACATGCGTTGAGGTCGCATAGACGGCACTCCAAAACGGGACGGGAAGTAAGATGAGGCGCACCTTTGGGTCGTTTGTGTTTGTGCTGGTGGCGGGTGCCATCATTGGCGCGCTCTATGGCCTGATGATGAATGAGATCCTCGACCGCAACTGGGGGCTCAAAGCGCCGATTCGCGGTGCTGTGCGGGGCATGGTAGTGGCCTCTGTAGCCGTGGTGCTGGAAGTCTGGATCAGCAACAGCGCCATTGGCCGTTGGCAGCGCAGCCTGAAGTTCCGCCGGGGCGTGGCGCTGCGTGTCATTATCACCTGCCTGATCATCTACGTTGCGCTGGCAAGTTCCCACCTGGTTTTGATTGGCGATCGGGAAATCTACCTTCAGTGGTTCCAGAACGGCTTTGCGCCAGATTTCCTGTTTGCGCTCGGCGCCGGCGTGGTCATTCAGGTGATGCTGCAGGCGCGTCGCCTGATTGGTGGCCGGACACTGACCTACTTCCTGTTGGGGCGCTATGCGCGCCCTACAGAGGAACGGCGGATCTTTGTGTTGGCTGACCTGAAAGACTCCACAGCGATCACTGAAAAGCTCGGAGACCAGAAGGCGCTGGAACTCATCACGGGTGTCTTTCTGGATATTGATGCCACGATCAAACGCAATCGCGGTGTGATCCACAACTACGTTGGTGACGAGATCATCATGAGCTGGCGGGACCGTGGTCCAGACGGTAATATGCCGTTGCTGCAATGTATTGATGAAATTTTTCAGACCCTCTCCGTGCGACAGGCGCATTACCTCAAGAAATACGGGGTGGCACCAACATTGCGGCTCGGGATCGCGGGCGGCCCGGTGGCGGTTGGCGAATGTGGTTGGGAAAAGCGCCAGGTGGTCTACATCGGTGACACGATCAACAAAGCCAAACGCATGCAGGAGGCCTGTAAACGTCATGATCTGTCTGTGATTTTGGATGCGGAAACCGCGCGCGGGATCACCATGCCAATGGGGATTGGCATTGCGGCGGTCGAAGAGGCCACGCTACGCGGCCGTGCCGAGACAACAAAGATGCTGACGTTGACGGGACCTGACGGAAGCGCGCTGGAGGCGCTTCCGTCACTGCCTGTGCCTGCCTAAGGCCTATTTACCCGACTTGCCTTTGGCTGCTGCCTTGGCAGCAGCTGCACGGGCCTTGTTTTTCTTGCTGTTCGCTTTGCCTTTTGGCGGTGGTGGGCCTTTGGGCTTGCGGCTTGGCTTTGCCTCGCTCAAGGCGCCATCCGCCATGGCGCGTCGGCGTGGGGCTGCGTCGCCACCTGTGTCCCCGCCGCGTGGCTTGCCGCTTTTTGACGCGGCCTTGGGCTTTTTCTTGCGTGGGGCCGGATCGTCGTTCCACTCAACAGGTGGCGTGGACTTGGCGGAATTTTTGCCCTTGGCCGGAGCATAGTCCGATTTTTCATCGAATTTTTTGCTTTTCGGCTTGTCAAAAGACGGCTTGTCGTCGGCAAATTTGTCGCCCCGAGGCCGCTCAAACTTGTCTTTTTCGAACTTGCCTTTGCCGCGATGCGGTTTGCGGTCGTCCCGGCGCGGGCCTTTGCCTTTGTTAAATGGCTTCTTGCCGCCGTCGCCACGTGGACCGCGCTCCAGAACAGGCTCTTTGTCCATCTGGGCCAGCTTTGCGCCCTCTTCGAGGGTCATCTTTGGGCCAATCGCAGCAAGGAACCCCGCGACGCTGGTTTCCAGAATCTGCACGTAGCTTTCGTCCTGATTGATGCGGATTGCGCCAATGTCGTCTTTGGTTAGATCGCCCAGTTTGCACAGCATGGGCAGCAGGCGACGTGGCTCCGCACCCGCCTTACGGCCACCGGAAATGGAGAACCAAACGGACGGTCCAAAATCTTTACGCGGCGCCGGTTTTGCATTAGATGCAGCAATCTCTTCCGGTGCAGAATGTTTGGAATTGTAAAGCCGCAGGTAGGCAACGGCAATTTGTTCCGCGCTAAATGTGCCAAGCAAAGACTCAATTAAGGGCTTTTCGTTAACCGTTGGCGTCTCTGTCCACACCGGATCGGCAAACATCCGACCCTGATCCTGCGCGGAGACTTCTTCGGCGGATGGCGCGCCCGACCACTCCGCTTCAAGCTTGGCCCATCGCAACAGGCGTTCTGCTTTCTTGCGCGACTTGCGGGTCACGATCAGCGCAGACACCCCTTTGCGGCCCGCGCGACCTGTGCGGCCAGAGCGGTGCAGCAGCGTTTCGTGGTTGTTGGGCAGCTCGGCGTGCACCACCAAATCGAGGTTTGGCAGGTCGATTCCACGTGCGGCCACATCGGTGGCCACACAAACCCGCGCGCGGCCGTCACGCATGGCCTGCAGCGCATGGGTGCGCTCGGATTGGCTCAATTCACCGGACAAAGACACCACCTGAAAACCGCGGTTGGACAGGCGGGTGGTGATACGCGCCACCATGGCGCGGGTGTTGGCAAAAACAATCGCGTTTGGCGCCTCGTAAAAGCGCAGCGTGTTGATCACGGCGTTTTCCGCATCCCGATCCATAACGGTCATCGCGCGGTATGTAATATCAGCGTGCTGCTTCTGCTCGGACTTGGTTTCCACGCGAATGGCGTCGCGCTGATAGTTCTTTGCCAGCTGCGCAATCATTTTTGGCACTGTGGCGGAGAACAGAAGCGTTTGGCGCTCTTCTGGCACTTGCTCGAGAATGAACTCCAGCTCTTCGCGGAAGCCCAGATCGAGCATTTCATCGGCTTCATCAAGCACAACCGCGCGCACGTCCAGCAGGTCGATCGACCCGCGATCAATGTGATCGCGCAGACGGCCGGGCGTGGCGACAACAATATGTGCGCCGCGAGCAAGGGCCCGACGTTCGTCGCGCATGTCCATCCCGCCCACACAGGAAGCGACACGTGCGCCCGCTTCGGCGTACAGCCAGGTCAATTCACGTTTGACCTGGAGCGCCAGCTCACGTGTTGGCGCGATGATCAGGGCCAGAGGGGCCGCGGCTTCATCAAAGGCTTCGGCGTCGCCAAGCAGGGTGGTCGAGATGGCGAGACCAAAGCCGATGGTCTTGCCGGAACCGGTCTGCGCGGACACTAGCAGGTCTTTGCCGGTCAGCTCAGGGTTCATGACCGCTTCTTGAACCTGGGTCAGCTTGTCATAGCCCTTGGCGTCCAGGGCTGTTTGGATGGCTTGTTTCACAGTGATGTCTACTTTTGTCAGAGGAGTGCCAGCGTGACGGCGTCGGCGGGCTCCCTCAAACTCTGAACCGCTCTCAACATCATTTGTGGCAAGAAGCGCTGCGTTTAGCTTAGTTTTGTCCGCATGTATAGGCCCGTGCCTAAAGGCGTTAACAAGGATGTGAGCAGAAACTTTCTAACAATCTGCGCCACAAGGTTTGAAACCTCGTCAAAAACCTTAAGTTAACGCAAACGCAATTCACACACAGGGCCTGATACGATGACCGAGAGCTACACTCCCCCCAAAGTCTGGACATGGGATTCCGAAAGCGGCGGCAAATTTGCCAGCATCAACCGGCCCATCGCCGGGCCAACCCATGACAAAGATCTGCCGCGTGGCGACCATCCTTTCCAACTCTACTCGCTGGCCACGCCCAATGGTGTGAAAGTCACGGTGATGTTTGAAGAGCTTCTTGAAGCGGGGCACAAAGGTGCAGAGTATGATGCCTACCTGATTAACATTGGTGAGGGCGATCAGTTCTCCTCCGGTTTTGTGGACGTGAACCCCAACTCCAAAATCCCGGCGTTGATGGATCTCAGCGGCGATAAAGAAGTGCGCGTGTTTGAAAGCGGTGCGATCCTGCTGCACTTGGCCGAAAAATTTGAGGCCTTCCTTGGCCCTAAAGAAAACCGCGCCGAGATGATCAGCTGGCTGTTCTGGCAAATGGGCAGCGCGCCTTATTTGGGCGGCGGCTTTGGCCATTTTTACGCGTATGCGCCGGAAAAATGGCAGTACCCGATTGATCGCTTTGCGATGGAAACCAAACGCCAGCTGGATGTGTTGGACCGTCAATTGGCGGGTAACACCTTCATTTCCGGCGAAGAATACACTGTGGCCGATATCGCGATCTGGTCCTGGTATGGTCAGCTGGTCCTTGGTCGGCTTTATGAAGCGGCAGAGTTCCTGGATGTTGCCAGCTACAAAAACGTGGTGCGCTGGGCAGAGGCGATTGATGCCCGCCCTGCAGTGAAACGCGGCCGCATGGTGAACCGCGCTTGGGGGGAGCTTACTGAGCAATTGCGCGAGCGCCACGCGGCGGAGGATTTTGACACCCGCACGCAAGACAAGCTCGAGCCGGAAGCCGCAGAATAGGGGGCGCCGCCCCCGTCACATCAGTGATGTGACTCCCCCGAGATATTTGGGGAATGAGAAAGCAGAACGCCGCTCATATTAGAGCGGCGTTTTTTGTTTTGGGTACAATGCATAAGTTGAGCGAAGCGCGGTTTGGCGTC
>Ga0189286_100133_pt1 | contig 41285 bp, 39 predicted proteins | sample UW69minimetaG_FD_130330 | JGI IMG/M metagenome (GOLD analysis project Ga0189286, IMG submission 130330) | Marine microbial communities from the Costa Rica Dome - UW69 mini metaG | ecosystem: Environmental > Aquatic > Marine > Oceanic > Photic zone | place: Costa Rica: the Eastern Pacific...
ATCGGCGAACACCGGACGAGGCATATTGGACCGGATTGGAAGAGCAAAAAGCAGCATGAAACCTAAACCTGATACACCTTAGAAAAGCTGCAAAACTGTCCGAAAAGGTGGGACCACTTCACCTTCATTCAGTGCATAAGCGTAAACCCCACCTTGAACCGGCCAACGCCGCAGCGACCCGATTTCTTCCAATGCCTTAGAGGCTCTCCATAGGCTTGTTCGCCCGATCCCCAATTCGTCGCAAAGATATGACTGCGAGACAATCCCCGCTCCATTGGCTTTATCCACCTTTCTTGCCAAAAAGACGTAGAGGAGTGCAGCAGAGCGATGTTTGTCGATCAATACTGCAAGCTTTTGCCAACCCTGCTCATACACCTGAGTGAAATCTGAGTTTTGCCTTGATTTCCTATAATCATTTGTAATTTTTTCCCGTTCCGCGTTGAGCAAATCGCGCATGCGCTCACGATCTTCCACTGTACGAAGGGGTAGTTTGCTATCTGTCATGCAATATTCCTCTCTGCTTACGACAGGAATAAAGTGGTACCGTCTGTGAAATTAAAAAATTTCCCCGAAAATCAATTTAACTCAATCAATTCAGATACTTACGAAACACGAACGCAGCCGTTTCGCCTTGCGAAACACCATCTCGACATAAGCACCTGAAAACAAATGAAATTTTTTTCAGCGCTCTACCTCTAAGCAGCAGATCTTAGAAAAAAATGTACTCCGGGTCTGGCTTATTTTCCAAGTCCGCACTCAATAAGATTTCAGCTATAGCCTTATCTCCATACTTTTTGCGGAGGTTTTTTTCGAACTGCGGCTCAATATCACGTGCGAACGCCACCAAGCCCCTCATATAGTCAACTTCATCTCGCCTCAGCGTTCCGCTGATCCAGCGATGGATCAAAGCCTTGATCTCCCTTTTCCGCTCCCTTCCAATTGACAGCTTGTGATCCGTGGTTATCACAACGCCTGTTATGCGGCGGACATTCTTTTTAGATAGATACGTTGTCTTTTGTCTATTCAGTCTCAGGGAGAGGTGTGAGACATTTCTCTTGGATTGTGCGATTTTACTTTCAATGTTGTTGAGCTTGTTTGGCTCATTTGCAGAAATGAAAAGATCATCTGCATACCTCGTGTAGATCAGCTCTTTGCCTTGGCACCACTCAAAAAGAGATTTGTCAAAGTCGAACATCATGGCGTTTGTAAGGGCCGGAGAACTTGGCGCGCCTATTGTTAGTTTGCCGTGTCTGCAAACAATGTCTCCGATGAATCTTAGATCGTCTTGATCAAATGCCATCCCAAGCTCCTTACCCTGCTTGGCAAAAAAGCTCTCAACGCGCTCCTGCGAAAACGAGGGGAAGAAATTCTTGAAATCGTATCTGTTGGTGTATTTGCTTGTGCGATGGCGTTCTGCATTCTCACGAATTCCTGAACCCTTCTGATAAGCAGTAGCGGCAAAGTGAACAGGAAACTTGCTAACCACAACTTTGGAAATCCATCGTTGTAGCGCCTTTATTTCCCTACTTGGGTGCTCAATCTTCCGAGCATCCCCGTTTCGCTTTGGGATGTGATAGACTTTATACCTCCTGTCAGATGTAGCCGCCAAATAGAGCAGCTCATCTACCTCCATTCCGGTGGTGCGAGCAATTTGCTGGATCAGCATTCGTCCAACTCCTTCAAGACTTCACCGATACCATTGTGAGCAGCGCTAAGCATGGCTGAAATTTCGATCTTGATTTCGAAAAGCTCTGTTTTGAACCCTTCCTGCAACAGCAGGGACTGTTCCTTGCCTTCTTTGACGCTTAGATGCCCAAAATCGCCGACTTCTCGCAGTCTTTCAGAGCCAACCAGAATAGAAATCATTTTCTTGATATCACTTGGGCTCACATGACTTTCGTACATCCCCCTCAAGACATAGATTATGTCCTCAGGCGTCGCGACCACTAAAAGCTCTACGACTTTGTGGATCAAAGCAAAGAGCTCAAACGAACTCAGCTTGGAAAATTCAGTTTTATCAAACCTTTTGCGACGCTCCTTCAGTGCCGCCCTCTCGAGTATGCGCGTAGCAACCAAACCAAATGCTGGATTCTTGTAGTCCATCTGTATGGTTGGCTGAAATTGAGAAATCTTTGCGATTTTGTTTGCCGGTCCAAGCGAGATGAAGCTGTCCGCCTCCTGATGATTGGAATCCAAGACGAGCACAGTTTTGCGGGCCAGGTCTTTTTCCCCCGAGAAGTAGCCAAGTTCGGCAAATGATCCTGGTGCTTCGGGAAACAAAACAATTGCACGCGACAACTGCCCAACCATTTGCTCAAAGTCGGCAATGTCGAACTGCTCATGATCGCCAAGCGTGAAGTAGTTTTTCATAGCGTATTCCGGCTTGAAATACTCATAGCATGCCAAGATGTTGGGAAACTCTGTCTCAAATTGCGGTCGCATTTGGTGTTCTTCGTTTCCACCACATACAAAAACAATGTTGCTGTCTCTTAGAACGCTAAAACCGATTTTTAGAAGTTGTACCACCCTACCGCGCAATGAAATATTGCTATCATCGCGTAGAGGGTGGTCCATTCACTTCTCTTACTTAAGCGACCGACTTCGAAATGTTTGTCGGCTCCGAGGCGGAACGACCGGGGACGACAAACATTTCGAAGTCGGCGCCCAATATCGTTCAATCAAAATCAGCCTGGCGAATCACCCGGCGTAGAGCGTTCAAGAAAACACCCAGCTAAGAGTGCTGAGACAATAACATATCAATCAAACTCGACAAGTATGGAAACACTTTTTTCGCGAAACGAACCCATTGCATTCACCATAAGTCTCCCAGAGGATCTTAGGGTACTTAAGCTGCATTCTCTCTGCGCGCAGCAGTACGAAATGCTTGGCTTTTGTGATACAAAAAGTGATACGTACTTGCAGTCCAAATCACAGTAAAATCCCAATTATCTATTTAAAACAATTAGATGCTTGACGTCGATCTAAGACTAATGGTGCCCGGGGGCGGAATCGAACCACCGACACGAGGATTTTCAATCCACTGCTCTACCCCTGAGCTACCCGGGCACGGGAAGGCGTCTCGCCTTGGGTGCAGGCCTTCTATGTCAGCCAATCGGGGCTGTCCAGAGGAAAAAGACAAAAAGTCAGTGCAAACGCGAAGTTTGTTTTTCCATCTCTTCCAAGGCCTCAATCGCCTCCTCAGGATCCTGAGATGGCACCGCATAATCGCCGCCAAACCACTTGCCCAGATCGATGTCGGCGCAGCGTTTGGAGCAGAACGGACGATAGCTTTGCACCGTGTCTTTTTTACAGATCGGACAGCTCATTTTAGCACCTCTGACAGGGCCGCGCGGGCGTTTTTGCGCTGCAATTCATAGTGCCCCAGCGGGGTCCAGCCCACCAATGTGGTGTCAATGGTGTCGCGCTTGAACGCGGCGCGCAAGGCGCTCTCAAAACCGCGGCGGTCCTTCTTGGGCATCGGCGCCAGGTCGAGCACAATCTGCCCGCCAAGCCCGCGCACGCGCAGCGCTCGTGGCAGCGCTTTGGCCACCGCAAAATTGGCTTTGGTGCCGGCTGCCGGTGAGGTGTCTTTGCCGGTGTTCACATCCACCGCCACCAGCGCGCGGGTCGGTTCGACATACATGTCAGCACCGCCGCCCAAAGGCACGCGCGCACCCTGCGCCTCTTCCAGCGCGTCGAGCACGCCGTGGGTGTCAAAGCTGCCGGCTTCGGCCACCACGTCGGCAGGCTCGGACCAGTCGCGCCACGCCGCCACATGCGGACCATCCCCATCTATCAGCTTCTCGGCTGGGCCGTCGACGTCCGCCATCACCTGTTCTGCTAGATCGAGCATCGCGGCGATGTCTTCGGCCACGTCGGCATCCTCGGCCTCGGCACAAGCGGAACGGAGAATAATACCCGCCTCCGGCGCTTCGGCCACTTCGTGCGCGACGCCCAACAAAGCATCGCGCCGATCATCATCGCGGATTGAGCGGCTGACATTCACACCAGGGGCGCCGGGCGTTACAATCGCATAGCGGCTTTTGAACAGCACCTTATGGGTCACCGGAATCGCCTTTCCCGGCTCCGCCAGCCCAGTCACCTGTACCAAAAGAACATCGCCTGGCGCCATGCCCTTGACCTGACGCAGAAACGCCATACCGTCCGGGGTTTTTAAGAACATGCCCCCCTGCCCTTTCACAGGCCGGTCTGCCACCGCGCGATAGATCGTGCCCGGACGCGGAGCGTCCAAACCGTCAATCAAAAGGTCATCAAGCTGACCATCCACCATCAAGGCGGCAGCTTCGCGCCCCTCGATGTGGTCCAAAATGATCTGACGTCCCTTCATGTGCGCTCCTTGTAAAGCGGGTAGCCGGCCGCTTGCAGCAGGCCAGCGGTTTCGGCCACGGGCAGGCCAACAATGCCGGTAAATGAGCCGGAAATCCACGGGATGAAGGCCCCGGCGGGGCCCTGAATCGCATAACCGCCCGCCTTGCCCTGCCAATCCATGGTGGCGAGATAGGCGTTGAGCTCTTCATTGGACAGCCGCTTCATCTTCACCGCACTGACCACGTCACGCTCAAACAGCTGCTCACCTTTGCGTACTGCGACAGCCGTAATCACCCGGTGACGTCGACCAGACAACGCCATCAGAAACTCCGCAGCTTCGGCGGCGTCCTGCGGCTTGCCCATGATGCGACGGCCCAGCGCCACAGTGGTGTCCGCACAGAGCACAACGTCGTCAGGGGCCGACTGCACCGCAAGCGCTTTTTCACGCGCGATCCGCACACAATAGGGGCGCGGCAACTCATTTTTGTGAGGGTCTTCGTTGATATCAGGGGGGCAAATGGCGTCTGCGACCACCCCGATCTGAGCCAACAATTCTTTGCGGCGCGGACTGCCCGAGCCAAGTATCAACCGCATTCCGGACCTCATAAATGCGAAAAGGCGGCCCGTTTCGGGGCCGCACATTGGCTTAATGTCAAACGCTCACTTGAAGCGGTAGTTGATCCGACCTTTGGTCAGATCGTAAGGGGTCATCTCGACTTGAACCTTGTCGCCAGCCAGAACACGGATGCGGTTTTTGCGCATCTTGCCTGCCGTATGTGCGATGATCTCATGGCCGTTTTCCAGCTCGACCCGAAACGTCGCATTCGGCAGGAGTTCCTTCACGACACCGGGAAATTCGAGCAGTTCTTCCTTCGCCATGGTCTCTCCTTTGATTAGCACCTGCAGCATTTTGCAGACGTGCGCCTAAATGAGGGCTTTTTCCCTTTTTTTCAAGGGTCAAAACCAAAAGAAGCCGATTTATCCGAAGATACCTCGACATTTCCTCCCATTAGCCACCAGTTGACTGGTGATCCGGCAGGCGGCTGAGCCAGCCCCCTGCCTGGGCTTCATACTTGCGCCAACCATCGGCACTGCCCTTGTAAATCTTCTTGCGCACTTGTTCTTGCGACGCGGTGCGCACCACATTTGCGCTGTCCTGCGGCGCCAGACAGGCCTCTTGCCACTCCAGACCAAGCGTCTGGATCAGGTTGGGAATTTGCGTGTCCGGATCCCCAACGAGCGCCTCGTAGTCGACATCAATGATGCGGTTGGGAAACCGCTCATGCCAGAACGCCATCAGGTCCTGATAGAGTTCAAAATACCGGATCAGGCTTTCGACATCATTGGTGAAGCCCAGACTATCGCTGGCATAGAAATGTCGGAAGTTAGACCAACAACAGGCCTTTGGATTGCGATGCACATGCACGATTCGCGCCTTGGGCATTGCTGTCGCGATATGCCCAATCAGACGGAAATTCTGCGGCATCTTATCGGTGATGAACGCCCCGCTGCCGGTTTGCGTCAAACGCGCCAAATAGGCCTGTCGCAACTGAGTCGCCTGTGCGGCCTCAAGCGGAGAACACAGCAGATTCATCTGCTTCACCACCTGCGCCAGATAATCCAGCTCGCCCTTTTGAACGACCTGAGAATGACGGCCAATAATAGTCTCGGTCAGGGAGGACCCCGCCCGCGGCATACCCACGATAAATACTGGAGTGGGATCGTCCTCTGGCTCATCCACATCGAGATCCCTCTGGTCAGCAAATTGCCGCTTCAGCCCCTCAACCAACCGGGCTTCAGTGTCGATGTTGAAACGGGTTTCTTTGAACCGCAGCGCGTTGGCCGCCAGCAGATTGCGATAGGCCTCGGCATATTCCCCGCGCTCTTCGTGAACGGCGACTTTGGCAAAGCCAAACTTGAGCGCATCCGTCGGCGCAGGATCGCGCTTCAACTGCGCCGCAATTCGGTCTTCAAAATCGGCGATTTGCGAGGGTTTCTGGCTGTTGGCAAAGTTGCAGTAGGCAATGCTGTAGCCGGGTGCGATATCCATCACTTGCCGCCATTGCGCCAACGCGTCCGCTTTGCGACCAAGCGCATTCAGCACCGATGCATGGTTGCTCAACAGGGCCGCATTTTCAGGCCAAAGCGACAGACCGTGTTCCAATAGTTCCAAACCGCTCTCGAGCTGCCCCAAGGCGTACATAAGTCTGGCTGCCCGCAACACTGGGCCGACGTCGTCAGGCGCCAACTTACAAGCAATCGAGTAACATTCTAACGCCAGAACCTGCTGCCCCGACTCCTCAAAGGCCTCCCCGAGATCCATGGCATAGGCCGGCTGATCCGCACCATGTTTGAGCGCATCCCCCAAGATCGCGATCGCATTCTCGACCTCGCCCATAGCCAACAATGCGCGCCCCAATCCGTTCAGCGTCGCCGCATGTGTCGGCGCCTTTTTGAGAAAGGCAACAAACAGCGGAACCGCCAATGCGGGACGTCCCACCTTTGTGAGTCCCAACGGCAACTCAATGGCGGCCTCTTCATGCTGCGCCAAATGCGCAGCTTTTGTCAGGAAGCTCTCTGCGGCGAGGGCATCCCCCAACTGCTGCGCCGAAAAACCAGCCAGTGCATGCAATCCAACATGATCTGGCTGCACCTTGAGCGCCTTTTGCGCACGGAACATCACCTTGCGAAATTCGCCTTTGTCATAAAGCGATTGAATCGCCCCAAGATCGGAGGCTTTTTTTGTTGAAACGCCTGACAGCTTCTGCCGCATAGTGAGTCCCTTGCTGAAATCCACGCAAGACTCTCAAAACATGGCAAACAAAAGGTTATCAGCCTGAAAAATTGCGCAGAAAACGGACTAGCCCCACCGCTCTCGCAGAAAGGCCACAATCTCGTCACGCGCAGTGCGATAGGCCGCCAGCTTGGCCTCGCGCCCGTCCCCGGCCTGCGCCCCGCTGGGGTCCGAGACCGGCCAGAACTCCAGCTCAAGATGGTCAAACCGGGTGAGGTCTTCAGCTTTACTGCGGCTCGCCGGGGTCAGTGCCACCACCATGTCAAAGCTCGACAACTCCTCGCCACGCTTTTCCATCTCTTCAAAACTGCGGGTACGGTGCCGGTTCAGCTCCACGCCAATCTCGGAACAGACCGCAATGGCAAAGCCATCGATCTCCAGATCACTGCGGATGCCCGCGGATTGCACATAGACGTCCTGACCATAGAACTTCTTCATGATACCTTCCGCCATCGGCGAACGCACCGCGTTCTGGTCACAACAGAACAACACCGATTGAGGCAAAGGTTGCTTCTGATCCGCGTCCGACACCCGCGTCAGCCCCCGAAATGCAGAACGCAGATCAAAGTGAACAGGCGGCGGGCTGTATCGGTGTCGATCTCCGCCTTGCCTTCCAGACGCTCCTGCAACACACGCGCGCCTTCGTTGTGAATCCCACGGCGCGCCATATCGATGGTCTCGATCTGGCTGGGCGGCAGGTTCTTCACCGCATCAAAATAGCTCTCGCAAATCGCCCAATAGTCCTTCACCACCTGACGGAACGGCGACAGACTCAGATGGAACTCAGCCGCCTTTTCCCCACCTTCGGTGGTCACATCAAACACCAGACGCTTTTCGCGGATCGACAGGTCCACTGAGAACGGCCCATCGGGTACCATACGATCATCGCGCTTGGGCAGAGAAAAGCTGTTCTCTTCCAACAGATCAAAAATCGCCACCTTGCGCTCCTGATCAATCTCCGGCGTAGGAGGTGGCAGGTTGCGGTCATCGATTTGGATGTGGCTGATCCGGGACATGGTAGGCTCGTGCGTTTTTGCGATGCAGCATGAGTAACGCACCGCCCCCCGCTTTGTCCATTGGTTGCCTCTGTCGCAGCCATTGACAGAGCGCGCCCGCTGCGCAATCCAACTTGAGCCCACTTGAAAGGACTTGCGATGTCACAGCCCCTGCCCGCCTTTGACCTCACCGGCCAGAACGCCCTGATCACCGGCAGCACCGACGGGCTTGGCAAAGCGGCGGCGGAACTGTTCGCGCAGGCCGGCGCCCACGTCTGGATCAACGGGCGCAAAGCAGATCACTGCGAAGCCGTCACGGAAGACTTTCGCGCAACAGGCCACAAAGCCACCGCCCTGCCGTTTGATGTTGCCGATGACACCGCCGCCCAACAGGCCTTTGAAACGCTCGCCGAGGCTGGAGGGCTCTCTATTCTGGTCAACAACGTCGGCCAACGCGACCGCCGCACCCTCCCGGAATTTACACGGGACGACCTGCAAACACTTCTAAACGTCGACCTGATTTCGCCTTTCCGCCTCTCGCAACGCGCCGCAGCGCAGATGCGCCCCAAAGGCTACGGACGGATTGTGAACGTCTCCTCCATCGCAGGATTGATCGCGCAATCAGGCGACGCGGCTTACACCTCCGCCAAGGCAGGTATCAATGGCATGACCAAAGCTTTGGCGGCCGAACTTGGCACCGATGGCATCAACGTCAACGCCGTGGCGCCGGGCTTTTTCAAAACAGCGCCCAACGCGGCCGCGGCACAAGACCCACAGCTTGCCGAGAAACTGCAAAACGCCACCGCGCTCAAACGCTGGGGCAACCCCGACGAGCTCGCCCCCGCCATCCTCTTCCTCGCCAGCCCCGCCGCAAGCTATGTGACCGGACAGATCTGGGCCGTGGACGGCGGCTACACCAGCCATTACTAAAGCCTGTGGCGCATTCTCATTCCCCAAATATCCTGGGGAGTCACAGCCTGCTGTGACGGGGCAAAGCCCCTTACTTGTTCAACGCATCCAACCGCGCGCGCACGCTCAAACCGTGCGCTTCTAGGCTTTCGGAAATCGCCAAAGTCTCCGCCGCCGGACCAATCGCTTTCAAGGCTTCCGGCGTCATCTTCGACAGTGTGGTGCGCTTGATAAAATCCATCACCGACAGGCCAGAGCTGAACCGTGCCGAACGGGCGGTCGGCAGAACGTGGTTTGGCCCGCCGACATAATCCCCAATGGCTTCCGGCGTATATTGACCAAGGAAAATCGCCCCCGCATGGGTGATCTTTTCAGACAGCGCGTCCGGGTCCGCCACGCACAGTTCCAGGTGCTCCGGCGCAATCCGGTTGGACAGGGCCGCCGCCTGATCCAGATCTGCCACGGTGATGACCGCGCCAAAATCACGCCAGCTGGCCCCCGCAATCTCGCGCCGCTCCAGCGTTTCCAGACGTTTGTCCACCGCATCTGCAACTGCTTGCCCAAAGGCCGCATCATCGGTGATCAGGATCGACTGCGCACTTTCGTCGTGCTCCGCCTGGCTCAGCAGGTCGAGCGCAATCCAATCCGGGTTGTTGTCCTTGTCGGCGATCACCAAAATCTCGCTTGGACCGGCAATCATGTCGATGCCCACCTTGCCAAACACCCGACGCTTGGCCGCCGCCACAAAGGCGTTGCCCGGACCAGTGATCTTATCCACCGGCGCAATGGTGTCGGTGCCATAGGCCAGCGCCGCCACAGCCTGCGCACCACCAATGCGATAGACTTCATCCACGCCCGACAGCCGCGCCGCCAACAGCACCAGTGGGTTGGCCACCCCGTCCGGTGTCGGCACCACAATTGCCAAGCGCTCCACACCGGCGACTTTGGCCGGGATCGCATTCATCAAAACCGAGGACGGATAGCTTGCCAACCCACCCGGCACATAGAGCCCTGCTGCCGACACCGGCGTCCAGCGCCAGCCCAGCGTGGCGCCACTCTCATCTGTCCAGCTTTCGTCACTTGGCATCTGCCGTGCGTGATAGGCCTTCACCCGCTCCGCCGCCAATTCCAGCGCCGCGCGGTCTGCGTCCGTCACCTGCGCACAATAGCTGTCGATCTCCTCTTCCGAGAACCGCAGCGTCTCCGGTGTCAGTTCCAGACGGTCAAACTTCGCCGTCAGCTCAATAACCGCCGCGTCCCCGCGATGGCGCACGTCTGCAATGATGTCGGCCACAACGGCGTCCACATCTGGACTGTCTTCACGCTTTGCCCCCAGAAGGGCGGTGAAGGCGGCTTCAAAATCAGCAGCTTGCGCATCAAGAAAAACGGGCATTTGGTCTCTCCGTAAAGGTCACGCCTTCTTAGACCGCGCCCCTAGGAGGCTCAAGCGTCAAGCTGCCTCAGCATCAGAACATCGTCGCGAGACTGCCCGTCAACAATCACAGAGCGCGGACGCAGGCCGATTTGCTGAAAGCCACAAGCCTGATACAGCGCCTGCGCGCCCTGGTTCTGATTGTCGACGCAAAGCTCCAGCTGCAACACGCCCATTTGCAGCGCCGCCTCCACAGCCGCGTCCAGCAAAGCCCGCGCCAAGCCGCGCCGCCGCGCAGTGGGATGCACATACAACGGGCCAAGATCGGCCATGTGCCGCAGCCGCGCTGGTCCGCCCCGCCGCAGCGCGACAAACCCCACCAAAGTTTCGCCATCAAAGGCCCCGATCACTTCACCGGCCGACAGCTTTGCCACCAAGGCGCTGTCCGGCGTGGCCACAGCTTCCGCCGCCGTTAGCAAAAACGCCGACGGATCGGCGCTCAGCCCATGTAACCACAGGCTGCGATACGCCCCCAAATCGTCGGCCGTCAGGGCGCGGATCATGCTGGATGGCTTGGCGTCGATTTGGACGGGGCGATGTAAGGCCGTGTCACGTCTTTCAACGTCACTTCCAGCGCCTCCACCCTCAAGCGGATCGCGCCATCGCCTGCCAGGGTCAGGATCACCGCCCCGTCGGCATCTTCGCCCGGCTCAAAGGACACGGACAGCACCGACAAGATGGTGTCCGCATCGCCCCGCTCCACGCCTTGGGAGGCCACCGACACCACATTATCGACCACCAGAAGGCTTTGCACCCGTTCCACCGAGCGCTTGCGGCGCTCCGCAGCGGTTTTGTCTTCCCAGCGGAAGCGGTTCAGCAACACGGCAAAGCGGCGCTCTTTGGCCAACCACTGCATCTCGGACGCTGGGAAAATCGCATCCTGCGCCAGCGTTGACACCACCTGCAAATCCTCGGCATCCAACGCGCCCAAATTTAGCGGATGATCGCCGCCGTCTTCAAACCGTGCATCCTGCTGCGTCACTGCTCCTGTACCCTTTCAATATGGGCACCCACACCGCCCAGCTTCTCTTCAATCCGCTCATAGCCACGGTCCAGGTGATAGACACGGCTCACGATGGTCTCGCCTTCCGCCGCCAGTCCAGCCAGGATCAACGACACAGACGCCCGCAAATCGGTCGCCATGACGCGCGCGCCTTTGAGCTTCTCCACACCATGCACCGTTGCGGTGCCGCCGTGCACCTCGATGTTCGCGCCCATACGAATAAGTTCCGGCGCGTGCATAAAGCGGTTCTCAAAAATCTTCTCTTCCAGCACCGATGTACCTTCGGCGGTGCACATCATCGCCATGAACTGCGCCTGAAGGTCGGTTGGGAAGCCCGGGAACGGCTCGGTGGTCACATCCACCGCTTTCACCCGGCCATTCTTACGCGCCACTTTCAGACCCTTTTCGGTCTCTTCCACATCAATGCCCGCCTCGTGAAGCTTGTCCACAAAGCTCTCAACCAAATCCAGCCGCCCGCCGAGCAGTTCGACTTCCCCACCACAGAACGCCGGCGCCAGCATAAAGGTGCCCAGCTCAATCCGGTCGGTGACAACAGGGTGGGTCGCACCATGCAAACGGTCCACGCCCTGTACTGTGATTTCTGAGGTGCCGTCCCCATCAATCTGCGCGCCCATCGAGCGCAGGCAGGTGGCCAGGTCCACAATCTCCGGCTCCCGCGCGGCGTTCTTGATCACTGTGGTGCCTTTGGCCAGCGTCGCCGCCATCAGGATGTTCTCGGTGGCGCCCACAGAGGCAAAGGCCAGTTCGATCACGGCTCCCTTCAGACCGTTAGGCGCCTTGGCGTGTAGATAGCCGTCTTTCAGCTCAATCTCTGCGCCCAGCTTCTCCAGACCAAAGATGTGCAAATCCATAGGACGCGCGCCAATCGCGCAGCCGCCCGGCAGCGACACAACCGCATGGCCCAACCGCGCCAGCATCGGCCCCAGCACCAGATTGGAGGCGCGCATCTTCCGCACAATGTCATAGTCGGCAATGTGGTTGTTGATGTCATGGCTCGACATCGCAAGCACCTTGCCGTCCTGCAGGCTGGTCACTTCAGCCCCCAGCGAGCCCAGCAACTGGCTCATGGTTTTGATATCGCTCAGCCGTGGTGCATTGGTCAGCGTCAGCGGCTCTTCGCTCAACAGCGTGGCCGGCATCAGCGTCAGACAGGCGTTTTTGGCACCCGCAATCGGGATCTGCCCCTTAAGCGACCCGTTGCCGCGTACAATAATCGAATCCATTTAATCCTGCCCTTTACTCTTCACTGCCTCAGTTGAGTCGGTTGTCTCACTCTGCGCACGCGCTTTGGCCTGCGCTTTCCGGCGCCCCATATTGGCTTTTAACGCCGCCTTGAGCCGATCTTCACGGCTGCTGGCAGTTTTTTTGGCTTTATTTACAGGGGTCGATTTGTGTTCCATGCAGTTTCTTTACATGAGGTGCAAAAAAGGGTCCAGATTGCGCTTGCACATGTTGAAGTTTGGTCCTAAACACCGCGCCACGGTAACGCTGCTGTAGCTCAGTGGTAGAGCGCACCCTTGGTAAGGGTGAGGTCGGGAGTTCAATCCTCCCCAGCAGCACCACCGGATCTCCCGCTAAATTTGGTATACGTTTCACAGACGGTGGCTGCTCCGATTTTGTCTGACTAGAGCAAACAATTGCGCACTCTAACCGCTCGCGCATTGACACCTCCCTGCTCTCTGATTTGCCCCGCGCATTCATAAGGCAAGGAATCGCCTTATCAAAGTCACGCTCCCCACCTTCCGAAAGCGACAATTTGCCCCTGAGGCAGATGGCGATTCGACAGGCGTCGTTCTAGAGTCGGGATCAATCCCGAAAAAATTCGAAACTTGTCCATGAAACGAAAACAATCAGCGCCTTCGATCTGTGTCGCGCAGATCACAGCACATGGGCCTCCCGAACCCGATCAATTGGTTCACATCTGGAAACGACAGAACCTCAAAACCATGACGCAAGGGAAACCCTAGGCAATAAGGGCGCAAGTATGGCGTCGCCCGGCACTGCTTTGCCGTACTACCCGCCCAATTTAGGCCTCAAACAGGAAACAATCCAAATAATACCCCTACAAACATTAACCAAAACTTAACACTTAATCCTGCCGCAATCGCACCGCTTTTCGTCAAATTGTGCAGGTTTTTGTTTCTTACTTGCCTCGATTGCATCATATTTGGAGTAAGTCCAACTGGGGGACGAGTTCTGGCTTGGGGCAGCCAAACGATACGTAGAGGGCATCTAGCGATGCCGCGCAACTCACGCCAAATGGCGCAGAGGCACCTTTTCTGTTAGGTGTGGACTGCCCTCTGGCGATCCGCGCGGCTTACGCGGTGGAAAAGAGGGTACCATGGCTGATCCAAACGGTCCGGGAATTGTAGACGGCACACAAACTGACGACGATATGTCCGTAGGATTCGTCGACACAGAAGGCGATACAATCGACAATAACGGCAACGTCATCAGTGCCCAAGACGGCGACGATGCAATCGTCGCTGGTGCCGGAGACGACACCATTTTTGCGGGCAACGGCGACGACACGGTCCACGCGGGTGCAGGCAATGATGAAGTCTACGGTGACGAAGTTGGCACGCAAGACGGCACCGATGAACCAGGTGATGACGTTCTTGCCGGAGACGGCGGAAGCGATACCATCGATGGGATGGACGGCAATGACACCATCTATGGTGGCTACGAGCCAGGCTCCACACCGACTCCAACACCTGGTGGTATCCAAAGCTTCAATTGGAGCGAAGTTGGCAGCCCGGCAGACGGTGATGACCTCGCATCGTCCTTTGTGCAGAACACCGGTTCCGTTTCCGTAACCCTTACCTCTTCTGCCGGCTCGGGTGGGTCCAACACCTTTGAAGACGAGACGCAGGTTCTGGACGACATCAACACCGGCGACGAAACCGGCGATGCCAACAGCGCCGCGCGTATCGCCACTGGCACAGGACAGAATGCGACAACCTCTCAAACGCTCGCGTTCTCCGAAGCGGTTGAAAACGTTCAGTTCCGCATCAACGACATCGATGAAAACTCTGTGGTTAAGGTGCTGGCTTGGGACGCCCAAGGCAATCCTGTCGAAGTCACCTTCACAGCAGAAGACCTGACAAACCTGCACTTGGTGGATATTGACGGTGTTCCGGGCAACGAAGCGGCCATCTCCGACGGCAGCAATCCGGGTGATTCCACCACCGCCGCGAACTCGGTTTTGGTTACAGTTCCCGGACCAGTTGCCGAAATGGAAATTCGTTTGGTCAACCTCGGCGAAGAGCCTGCGGACGTGACAGTGTCCGACATCTTCTTTGAAGGTGGCCCGAGCGTCATCGAAGAGGACGGTGATGACGTGCTCACCGGTGGAGAGGGTGACGACCTAATCTATGGACAGGAGGGCGACGATCTCCTTACCGGCGGAGAAGGCATGGATACTCTGATGAGTGGCGACGATGCCGACACCATCCAAGGAGCGACCCACCTTGATTTCGTTTATGGTGGCGAAGGCGGCGATGATGATGACACGCTCGATCTTCGGGGTATGGGTCCAGTTTCAATCGTCTACACCGATCCCGAAAGCGAAGAAGGTGTTGTCGTTATTCGGGAAACCGGCGAAGCAATTGCCTTCACCGAGATCGAAAACATCCTATTTGATGAACAAGTTGCGCCAGACGGCATCGTACAGGGCACCTCGGACGGCGATGTGATCGACATCAACTACGACGGCGACCCGAATGGCGATTTTGTCGACAACGACGACGCCATCCTGCCAGGCCAAGAAGGTAACGACGACATTATTATCGCTGGCGAAGGCGACGATACAGTCATTGCCGCCCTGGATGACGACCTCGTTTTTGCCGGTGACGGCGACGACATTGTCGACAGTAGCTTTGGCTCAGACACCCTTTTTGGCCAAGATGGTGACGACTACCTCGACGGTCGGGAAGATGACGACTACCTGCGTGGCGGCGACGGCAACGACACCATTTTCGGCGGCGATGGAAATGACCTCGCTGGTGGCGACGATGGTGACGACTTCATTGCAACAGGCAGCGGCGACGATACCGCTTCTGGCAATGAAGGTGACGACTACATCGACGCCTTTACCGGAAACGACGAAGTGTCCGGTGACGCTGGCAACGACACACTGCTCGGCAATGACGGCGATGACACTGTATCTGGTGGTGAAGGCAATGACATTCTGATCGGCGGTGCGGGCGATGACCGCCTATTTGCAGGCAACGGGGATGACACCATCTTCGCAGGCGGCGGCAGTGACTACGCCGAAGGCGGCGCCGGTGACGACCGTTTGGTTTCTGCTGGCGGCGATACAATGCTGGGTGGTGATGACCGTGACACCTTCTACGGTGCGGCCGGGGACGAAATCATCGGGGGTGAAGGCGGCGTTGACGAAGATACGTTAATCATCAACGGCCCTGCTGAAATCGAGTACGTCGGCGGGGATCCTGCGTCCGAAGCTGGCACGATCTTCTATCTCGACGGTGGAGGCAACCGGACTGGCGAAACTCTGGTATTCTCGGAAATTGAAACCGTTGTCATTCGCGAACTGTCAGGCGACGGCGTCGTTGAAGGCACTGCCTCCGGCGAATTGATCGACGGTTCCTACATCGGTGACCCCGAAGGTGACTTCGTCGACAACTTCGATGGGTTTGACAACATTACGAGAACAGACCTGTTCTCCGAAACACCTAACAGCTTCGTAGAGTCGCCCGGTGGCCCCTTCACCAACAGCCAAGATGACGCCATTCTTGCCGGCGGTGGCGACGACACCGTTATTGGTGGGGTTGGCGACGATGTTATCTTTGGTGGCGAAGGTGATGATGTCCTTGAGGGTGGTTTTGGCCGCGATGACCTCATCGGGGGCGCTGGCAACGACCTCATGACCAACACTGCCGGTGTTTCGCGCATGTTCGGCGGGGAAGGCGACGACACTTTTGTAGGGGGAATCCAGTCCGATCTCATGTACGGCGGAGTCGGTAACGACTCCTTCAGCGGCAACCTCGGTAACGACATCATCGCAGGAGGCGAGGGTGACGACACAATTGATGGCGGCTTGGGTGGCGACACCATCAGCGGTGGAGACGGAAACGACAGCATCATTGGCGGCCTGGGTGATGACGAAATCACCACGGGCGCAGGTAACAACTATGTGGATGCAGGCCTTGGCGACAACCTCGTCATTGCCGAAGAGGGCAACGATAGCTTAATTGGTGATGCGGGGGATGACGCTTTTGAAGCAGGCGCAGGCGACGATACCGTTGACTCGGGTGCTGGCAATGACAACGTTCTTGGCGAAGCTGGAGACGATCTCATTATCGGGGGTGCGGGCGAGGACACTCTAGATGGCGGTGAGGGGAATGATGCAATTACCGGTGGTACGCCCGGCATTGTAGGACTGGCATCGGTTGGGCAAACACCTGATACGATTATTGGTGGAGCTGGCAATGATACGCTTAACGGTGATTCAGGCGACGATCTAATCGACGGCGGTGACGACGACGACCTGATTGGCGGCGGTATAGGCGGCGATACAATCATTGGCGGAGCCGGAAATGACGAAATCTTCGGTGAGGAAACAATTGATCTCATCACGGGAGATTTGGCAGAGCGACCAGATGATTTTGATGATGCTCTTGCATTAGAACCCGGAGACGACTCAATCGATGGCGGCGCTGGAAGCGACACTATCTACGGTGAGGAAGGAAACGACACTATCATCGGTGGCGAAGGTGCTGACGAAATCACTGGTGGCCTGGGTACAGATGTGTTGTTTGGCGGCGATGATGAGGACGAGTTCTTCGTAGATCGGGCATCGGAGGGCATCGGAGACGAAATCTTCGGCGGAGACGGTGGCGTCGATCAGGATGAACTTTCGCTATTCGGGGAACAAGGGGTAGACTGGCGCCTAACAGACTTAGTGGCCGACAGCGATGGAAATGGCAGGGATGGCACTGTCGAGTTTTTGGATAGCTCAGGTGATGAAGCTGTAGTTATAGGTCGGATGAGTTTCGAGAATATTGAAATCATTCCCTGCTTTACACCGAACACCCGGATCCTAACCCCAATGGGCGAAGTGGCGGTAGAGAATCTGCGGGAAGGCGATCAGGTTGTGACACGCGACAATGGTTTGCAGACCATCCGTTGGGCAGGCCGCAAGCATGTGTCTGGCCGTGACCTGATGGTGCGTCCTGAACTGCGTCCGATCCTGATCAAACAGGGTGCATTGGGGCCAAACCAGCCAGAGCGCGATATGATGGTCTCACCATCCCACCGCATGCTGCTGGTGTCTGAGCAAGCCGAGCTGCTCTTTGAAGAGCGCGAAGTTCTGGTCGCAGCCAAGCACCTGACCCACCTTGATGGCGTGGAGCAGATCGACGTGGTTGGCGTAGACTACATCCACTTCCTCTGTGACAACCATGAAGTGGTCCTCGCAGACGGCGCATGGAGCGAAAGCTTCCAGCCGGGTGAATACTCCATGAACGGCATCGGCAAAGAGCAGCGCGACGAAATCTACGCCCTGTTCCCGGAGCTGCAGCAACGTGAAGGTCTGGCCGGTTACACCGCCGCCCGCCTGTCGCTGAAGCGCCACGAGGCAAAGCTGCTGGGCTGAGCCCCACAGTCACAAGTTCGCTATCGGAGAGGTCGACCTTCGGGTCGGCCTTTCTCGTTTTTGGGGCAGTAACCTAGCGCTGGACAGTTGCGCCGGAATGCCGTCAATTTGCTTAACACGCAAAGTTCTGACCGGAGCCCACCATGCCAGCGCCTCACAACCCTTTCAAAGCCGCCCTTGCCAACAAACAGCCGCAGATCGGTTGTTGGATGTGTTTTGGCGAGACCGTCGCGGCCGAGCTGATGAGCACCACGGGATTTGACTGGCTTGTGGTGGATGGCGAACACGGCCCCAATGATCTGCGCTCCATCACCGATCAACTGCGCGCACTGGAGCCAACCAGCAGCCACGCAGTGGTGCGCGTGCCTATTGGCGAAGACTGGGTGCTCAAACAAGTGCTGGATGCCGGCGCGCAAACCGTTCTGGTACCGATGGTCGACACGGGTGCGCACGCCGAGGCGATTGTACGCGCTTGCCGCTATGCGCCTGACGGCGTACGCGGCATGGGCGGCTACGGTGCGCGCGTCACCCAATTTGGCAACATTCAAGACTACGGTACCACCGCCAACGCGGAAATCTGCGTGCTGGTGCAGGCCGAAACCCGTGCGGCCATTGCAAACCTCGACGACATTCTCGCGGTAGACGGCGTGGAAGGCGTGTTCATTGGCCCCGCCGACCTCTCCGCCGACATGGGCTTCCCGGGCCAACCCGAAGCGACCGAAGTGCAGGCCGTCATCAAAGACGCCATCACCCGCATCGCCGCAGCAGGTAAAGCCCCCGGAATCCTGACCTTTTCAATGGAGGCCGCAAAAACCTACCTCGACCTCGGCGCGACCTTTGTGGCGGTCGGCATTGACACAGTGGTGCTGGCCCAAGCCGCCCGCGCGCTCAGCGAAGACGCCAAAGCGCTGATCCCCTAACTCAGGCAGCTGGGTCCTGCTCCAGCCGCCACGGCGGAAACCGGCGATCCAGTCCAGCGTGAAACAAACACAGCTGATTGCCACTTGGATCGCGGAACCGCGCCGTGCGCCAACGATAGATCTGATCCGTCGGCGGACAGTCAAATTTCACGCCTTTCTCCAGCAACTCAGCGTAGCTGCGATCAACGTCATCCACCTCGAAGTACAGCACTGTGTTTCCCAAAATCGGCGCATCTTTCAGGTACAGGGAAAAAGTCGTTGAGCCAGATGGCATCTCAAAACGCGCGTATTCTCCCCGAGCCGAGACAATGAGCCGTAACCCAAGCGTTTGATAAAACTCAACGCTGTCGTCAAAGTTGCTTACCTCCACCAAGACTTGATTCAGGTCCATGTCGCGCTCTCCAATCGTTTGAACACTGGCAGCCTAAGGCCTCAAGCTCACTTCAGGTAAAGATCTTTTAAGTAAAATTTTTCAATGCCTTAAAATTTCAGATGCGCAAAAATAAAAAAGGCGCCCGCTTAGGGCGCCCCTAGTGTTGTAGATGCGTGCCAATCACCCCTTCGGCGGTGTGTACCAGATCGGTGAGGAATAGGCCCGTTCCTGATGGATCAGCTGCGCCTCCGCTGGCAGTTCAATGCCATAGCGCAGCTTGTCATAAACCACCCAACGCGGGGTCGGGATTTCCAACACCCGCACATAGTAAAACGACGGTTCCGCCGGATCAAAATCCGGGTCAGTCCACACCGAGGTCAGCTCAGACGCGCCAATGGTGTTGGACCAACTCGCGGTCTCGATATCCACGGTGTTGCCCACCGCAGGCACTTTGCCATTGGCATCCATCTCGCGCCCGTCCGACCAGGCCACGTCATAGACCTTTTCGTGCAGTTTCCCTTCGGCATCCATCCAGCCTTTGATCACCTGCATCCGGTCCAGATTGGCGCCAATCGGATCGCGCAGTGCCGCGAGCAGGAAGCTCGGCGCGCCGTCGCCCTCTTGCTGCGGCAAATCGGCTCCCATCGGCACACCTTTGGCATAACCCAACACCGCCGGGTTGCGCGAACGACCGTCAGCCTCGCCAAAGTCCCAGCCACCAAAGAACCGCAAGCCAATCCGTGGCCCGGTGGTCGCGTAGGTCTCTTTACGCTTGAAGGCATCAAAGATCGCAGAGCGGGTGTTCTCCGTCGCCCAAACCGCGGTGTAGCCCGACGCGACCATCTGATGCCCCTCAATGCGACCCAGATCGCTGGCGATAAACGGATGTTCAATCCGTGTGGGCGAAGGCTCCACGCTTACCGACTTGGAGAAGAAGTTCTCCTCCTCTGCCGTTGTCAAACCCGTGTGGCTGTCCGTGGCACCACCAATGCCAAACTTATAAGGGTTCACGCCAAATTTCTTCTCCAGCGCCAAGCCCAGTTTCAACGCCTCCCGGGCATATTCCCCGGCCAGCATCTCTTCCGTTTTTAACTCCGTGAGGTCGAGGTTGCCCGTATCCCAGTTCTCATAATCGGCAAACTCGTCATCCGGGCTCAAGAACGGGTGTGCCTCGCCGTCGCCCTTGATCTGGGTGATCTCGTAATGCGGCTCCCACTTGGCGCGCAACTGCACATATTCCTCATCCACCTTGCCCCCATGGTAGGTGTCTTCTGTGGGGAACATCCAGCCATTGGACAGGTTGCCGTTGTGGGCAAAAGCCACGGCCCGCCCGCCAGTTTTCTCCTGATACTCTTCCAGCCAATTCCACAGGTGATAGGGATCGGTGTCGCCATAGGGCGGCTGCGTCACCGGCGGCACGACTTGTAGCGCCCGCATCGGACCATCACGCAGCATCACATTGCGGTGCAGGTTGAAGCCCTTGGGCACAGAGGTCCATTCAAAGCCGATAAAGGCGGTGAACCGCCCCGGATCATTGTGTTCCTCCGCCGCATTCACAATCTTTTCCCAGGTAAAGGCAAAGGGATCCGCGCCTGGGCTGTAACTCTCCACAATCAACTCCGGCAGCGTCATCTGTGAGAAGTTGGTGATCAGATCAAACGCCGTTTTCCCGGCCTCTGCCCCACCTTTTTTATAGCCCTCATACCATTCGCGCCCTTTTGGGTCGGCCAAAATCCCCGGCTTGCCCGCCTGCAAATCTGGCGCAAAGCCCATCAGGTCGGTGTGATCTGTCAGCACCATCCAATCCAGCGGTCGGCTCAGCTTCACCGGTTGTCCGGTGGAGGAGACCACCTGCTCGCCTTTGGCAAACCGCCAGGCGTCATCCGGCCCCAGAATATTGCCAAACGCCCCCGCATCCAGCGACAGACCGGTGTGCAAATGGGTCTCGCCCCATAGCGGGAAGGTTGGGAACGACCGGTTGGCATAAGGCGAAAACGGCGCATCGGCAAAGCCGCTCTCCGCCGCCTCTTCAGAGGGCACAACCTGCGCCTTACCCTGTGTCGCGAGCAGGAGCGTCGCCGCACCCAATGCCGCCGCACAAACCAACGCACGCCTCGACGTTGTCTGATTGATCGAAGTAACCGTTGAAACCATGTGACACCTCCTAGTGGGAATTAATGCACGCCCAAATAGCCAGGCACCGCAGATCAAATATTCAAGTTGAGGTCCTATGCGTCCAACGCTACCGAAAATCTGCGCAAAACCAAAGAAAATCGACTCTGATAATCCCCTTTTGCTTGCACTGCCACACTTCAAAACACCCAAGTTTTTGCGCAAATCTTAGGCAAAGGCTTGGCGCTCAGCCCTGCAACTCTTTCTACAAATCTTTGAAAATGCTCTGGCCTAACCCTTAAAAACCAAGGATATGGAAGGCAGTGAACGGACGCTGCGCAGGCCGTTGCACCTCTGAGGCAAAGCCGCCGCCGAAGTTTATCTTGCAGACACGGCAGGCCAGTTTCTAGGGTGAATGCGCTAGAAATTCAGCGGTTTTGCCTCCTGTCGGAACGCAACTCGCCCAGCCAGAGGGACAGATATGAGCACACCACTACTCTCCATCAAGGGGTTGACCAAGACCTACCCCGGCGTGGTGGCCAACGATGATGTCTCGTTTGACATCGGTACCAACGAGGTGCACGCCCTGCTTGGCGAAAACGGCGCCGGAAAATCCACGCTGGTGAAAATGATCTACGGTCTGGTGAAGCCCGACAGCGGCACCATGACCTGGAACGGCCAGCCCTTTGCGCCCGCCGAACCCAAGGCCGCCCGCGCCTCTGGCGTGGCAATGGTGTTTCAACACTTCTCGCTGTTTGATGCACTCTCGGTGGCAGAGAACGTGGCGCTTGGCATGGAGAACCCGCCGGCCATGCGCGACCTCGCCCGCCGCATCCGCCGCGTGTCCGAAACCTACGGCCTGCCACTGGACCCCAACCGCACCGTGGGAGACCTTTCTGCTGGGGAACGCCAGCGCGTGGAAATCATCCGCTGCCTGCTGCAAGACCCGAAACTGCTGATCATGGACGAGCCGACCTCGGTGCTGACCCCGCAGGAAGTCGAGATCCTGTTCCAGACCCTGAACAAGCTGAAGGCCGAGGGCACCTCGATCCTCTATATTTCCCACAAGCTCGAAGAAATCCGCGCGCTTTGTGACCACGCCACCATTCTGCGCCTTGGCAAAAACGTCGGCGAATGTGTCCCCGCCGAAACCTCCGCCCGCGACATGGCAGAAATGATGGTGGGCGACACGCTGCAAACCCCCACCCGCACCACCGAGAAAGCGGGCGAAGTTGTGCTGGATGTCTCCGGCCTGACATTGGAGCCAACCAACCCGTTTGGCACCACGCTCAAGAACATACACTTCACCGTGCGCGCAGGCGAGATCCTCGGCATCGGCGGCGTGGCGGGCAACGGTCAGGACGAGCTTTTGGCCGCGCTCTCCGGCGAGTCGCTCACCTGGCCGGACTCGATCAAAGTCAAAGGTAAAGACGTGGCCAACCTCGGCCCCAACGCGCGCCGCGAGTTGGGCATTCTGGCCGCACCAGAAGAGCGCCTCGGCCATGCCGCCGCGCCAGACCTGAGCCTGACCGAAAACGCCCTACTCACTGGTGCCATCCGCGAAGATCTCACCAGCAACGGCTTTGTGAATTGGTCCAAGACCACCGACTTTGCCGACACCATCATCAAAGAGTTTGACGTGCGCACCCCCGGCAACCATGTCGCCGCCCGCGCGCTTTCCGGGGGTAACCTGCAGAAATTTGTGATTGGCCGCGAAGTGCTGCAGCGCCCGGAAGTGTTGGTGGTGAACCAACCAACATGGGGCGTGGACGCCGCCGCAGCCGCCTCGATCCGGCAGGCCCTCCTGGACTTGGCCGCAGGGGGCGCCGCGATTGTGGTGATCTCCCAAGATCTCGATGAACTTATGGAAATCTCCGACCGCTTTGGCGCGCTGAATGAAGGGCGCATGTCCGACATCCGCCCCGCCGCCGGTCTCTCGATTGATGAAATTGGCCTGATGATGGGCGGTGCCCACGGCATGGAAGTTGCCCATGTGGGCGATGAAGAACAAGAAGGAGCAAGCGCATGATCGCGCTGGAAAAACGCCCCACCCCGTCGCGCGCCCTGTCGCTCGCCACACCGCTGATCGCTGTCGCCATCACCATGATCATGGGCGGCCTGCTGTTTTCTGTGCTGGGCAAAAACCCGTTTGAGGCCATCCGCACCATCTTCTGGGATCCGGTGCTGGGCGAGTTTGCCTTCTACTACCGCCCTCAATTGTTGGTGAAAGCCGCGCCGCTGGTGCTGATCGCCATTGGTCTGTCGCTGGGCTTTAAGGCCGGTATCTGGAACATCGGCGCCGAAGGCCAATACATCATGGGCGCGATCTGTGGCGCCGCTGTGGGCCTTGCGGTCTACCCCACCGAAACACGCCTGATTTTCCCGCTGATGATTGTGGCCGGTGCCCTTGGTGGCTGGGCCTGGGGCATGATCCCCGCGCTTCTGAAGGTCCGCTTCGGCACCAATGAAATCCTTGTGTCACTGATGCTGGTCTATGTGGCCGATCAACTCTTGGCCTCCATGTCGCTGGGCCTGTTGCGCAACCCCGAAGGCATGGGTTTCCCCGGATCGCGCAATTTCTCCGACTACCCGGCGGCCAATAGCTGGATCAACGAAGCGGCTGGTCTGCACTGGGGCATGGCCTTTGCCTTTATCGCGGTGATCTTCTCCTACATCCTGCTCAACCGCCACATCCTCGGCTTCAACATCCGCCTCACCGGCGAGGCCCCCCGTGCCGCACGGTTTGCCGGTGTGAACCCGACCCGCCTGATCCTCTTCTGCCTCGGCACCTCCGGCGCATTGGCCGGTATGGCAGGTCTGTTTGAGGTCACCGGACCGTCTGGCCAAATCAACATCGACTTCGCGTCTGGCTATGGCTTCACCGCCATCATCGTGGCCTTCTTGGGCCGCTTGCACCCGGTTGGCATCCTGCTTGCAGCTCTGCTGATGGCGCTGACCTACGTGGGCGGCGACCTAGCCCAAGGCAACCTCGGCCTGCCTTCCGCCGCCATTCAGGTCTTCCAAGGTATGCTCTTGTTCTTCCTGTTGGCGCTCGACCTGCTGACCAACTACCGCGTGGTGCTGAAAACAAAGGGAGCCGCATAATGACAATTGCAATAAGTTCGGTTCCGATATGGGATCCTGAAACAAAGAAAAAGATTGTCATCGAGGTCTCGGAGATACAGCTCGAAGCCATTGTGACAGACACTTTAGCCTGCCCCCAAGCCGTCGACGCTCTAAAAAAATACGAAGACCTTTGCGCACGATCGCATGCACAGGGCAAGACTTCGTCTCCAGAGAGACCAAATGAGTTCAGCCACTTTTGGGAATTGGTCAAACGACACAACGCTGTCTGGCCAGGCACAGTCGGTAGCCAAATTGCCAATGCAGTCTCAAAGCGAATTTTTTCAAAAGGGGCCGCATAATGGACCTTTCCGCAATCAATCCCGTCCTGCTGATCGCCTCTCTGATGGTCGCAGCCACCCCGCTCCTTCTCGCCGCCATCGGTGAACTGGTTGTCGAACGCGCAGGCGTTCTGAACCTCGGAGTCGAGGGCATGATGATCATCGGCGCCATTTCCGGCTTTGCCATCGCGGTGGAAACCACCTCGCCAATGGTTGGCCTTGTCGCGGCCATGATCGCAGGCGCAGTGCTCTCGCTGCTATTTGCCTTCCTGACCCAGTTTGCGCTGGCCAATCAGGTGGCCTCCGGTCTGGCACTCACGCTCTTTGGTCTCGGTCTTTCGGCCCTCATGGGGCAGTCCTATGTGGGCATAAAACCTCCGGCCATGGCGAAGCTCGACATCCCGGTGCTCTCCGATATTCCGGTGCTCGGCCCAATCCTGTTCAGCCACGATCCTGTGCTCTACATCGGCCTCGCGCTCACCGCAGCGGTCTACTGGTTCCTCAAAAAATCCCGCGGCGGTCTGATCCTACGCGCGGTTGGGGAAAGCCACAACGCCGCCCACGCACTTGGCTACAACGTCGTCCGTGTGCGCATCCTCGCCATCATGTTTGGCGGTGCCTGTGCCGGTCTGGGCGGTGCCTATATTTCGCTCATCCGCGTGCCGCAGTGGACCGAAGGCATGACCGCCGGTGTGGGCTGGATCGCTTTGGCCCTTGTGGTATTCGCCTCCTGGAAGCCATGGCGCGTCTTACTGGGTGCCTATCTTTTTGGCGGGATTAACGTTTTGCAGCTCAATCTGCAGGCAGCGGGTATTGCCATTCCGGTGGAATACTTGGCAATGTCTCCGTATCTGATAACCATCCTCGTTCTGGTCATCATGTCGGCTGACAAAAGCGGCGCACCCGCATCTCTTGGCCGCACATTCCACGCCTCGCAATGAGGCACCTAAACAAAAAACTGCCACCAACAGGGGGACTACCCGAAATGAAATTGACCAAACTTTTGACAAGCGCAGCTGTCGCGCTGGGTCTGGCGACCTCCGCCATGGCCGACACCACCAAAGTAGGCTTCGTCTATGTTGGCCCAGTGGGCGACGGCGGCTGGACCTATGAGCACAACAAAGGCCGTCTGGCCGTGGAAGAGCACTTTGGCGACAAGGTCGAAACCACCTTTGTTGAAAGCGTACCAGAAGGTGCCGACGCCGAGCGTGTGATCACTCAGATGGCCCTGCAAGGCGCAGACCTGATCTTCACCACCTCTTTTGGCTACATGGACCCAACCATCAACGTTGCCAAGAAATTCCCAAAGGTGAAGTTTGAGCACGCCACCGGCTACAAGCAGGCCGACAACGTGTCCGTCTACTCCGCACGCTTCTACGAAGGCCGCGCGGTACAGGGCCACATCGCAGGCAAGATGACCAAAACCAACAAAATTGGTTACATCGCCTCCTTCCCAATCCCAGAAGTGATCCGCGGCATCAACTCCGCCTACATCCACGCCAAGAAGGTGAACCCGGACGTCGAGTTCTCCATCATCTGGGCCTACACTTGGTTTGATCCAGCCAAAGAAGCCGACGCTGCCAAGGCTCTGATCGAGCAAGGCGCCGACGTAATCCTGCAGCACACCGACTCCACCGCGCCACAGGCCGCCGCGCAGGCTGCTGGCAACGTTGTGACCTTTGGTCAGGCGTCTGACATGGGCGAATACGCTCCATTCCCACGCGTGTCCTCCATCATCGATGACTGGGCGCCTTACTACATCGCGCGTACTCAGGCTGTGATGGACGGTTCCTGGGAGTCCGTATCCACCTGGGACGGCATCGGCGCTGGCATGGTTGGCATCGGTGAAATCTCCGACGCGGTTCCAGCAGACGTAAAAGCCGAGGCACTGGCTTTGGTTGAGTCTCTGGCAGACGGCTCCTACCACGCCTTCACCGGCCCGCTGAACAAGCAGGACGGCACCCCATGGCTGGCAGAAGGTGAAACCGCGCAGGACTACGGTGACGATGGTCTGGCCGGCATGAACTTCTACCTCGAAGGCATCACCGCCGAGATTCCTAACTAAGCTGATCCCTCAGAGATCACCTACGAAGGCCCGCCACATCGGCGGGCCTTTTCTTATGTCCGTGGATTATAAAACCGCCATTTGACAGCAACCACCGCTTGCACCCACAGTTATCCCATACCTCAAAAGGATTTTGTGATGAATCGTTTGACAGCCACCCTTGGCGGACTTGCCCTGACCACCGTCCTCTCCGCGCCCCTTTTGGCACAGGAGATCGCCGACACCATCTACTCCGGTGGCCCCATTCTCACCGTCAACGACGCCGCCCCCCGTGCTAAGGCCGTCGCCGTCAAGGACGGCCGCATCCTCGCCGTGGGCACGCAGGCCGAAATGCTCGCCCATCAAGGCGACGGCACCACCGTCTTTGACCTGGACGGCCGCGCCATGTTGCCCGGCTTTGTCGACAGCCACGGCCACGCAGTTATGGGCGGCCTGCAAGCGCTCTCCGCCAACCTGCTTGCCCCGCCGGATGGCGAAGTGCGGGACATCGCCTCCCTGCAAGACACGCTGCGCGCCTGGCTTGCAGACAATCAAGCCGCCATCGAGGCCTCCAACCTGATTGTTGGCTTTGGCTATGACCAATCGCAACTGGCCGAGCTGCGCCACCCGACCAAAGACGACCTCGACGCGGTGTCCAAAGACGTGCCGATCATCATTGTGCATCAGTCCGGCCACTTCGGCGCCGCCAATTCCGCCGCGCTGGCCGCAGCGGACATCACTCGCAAAACGCCCGTCCCGCCGGGTGGCGTGATCCGCTATGCCGAGGACGGCTCCCCCAATGGCGTACTGGAAGAAAACGCCTTCTTCCTTGTGCTTGGCAAGCTCATGGGCGGCATTGGTGAAGACGGCTTCAAAGCTTTCGCCCGCGCCGGCACACAACTCTGGGCCAGCTTCGGCTACACCACCGCACAAGAAGGCCGCGCCACACCGCAAGTGGCCGAAATTGCAAGAACAGTGGCCGCTGCAGGAGAGCTCCCCGTCGACCTCGCCGTCTATCCCGACGTTCTGGTGGACCGAGATTACATCCTCACCAACCAATCCGACACCTATGAAAACGGCGTGCGCATTGCCGGGGCGAAACTCACCATCGACGGCTCCCCGCAAGGTTTCACTGCCCTGCGCGGCCGGCCTTACTATGATCCGGTTGGCACCTATCCGCCTGGCTACAAGGGCTATGCTGCCGCCAGCGAAGATCAGATCAATGACGCCATCGCGTGGGCGTTTGAAAACAACATCCAGATCCTGACGCATTCCAATGGCGAAGGCGCCTCCGACATGCTGCTCGCCGCCATCAAAGCCGCCGAGGCCAAACACGGACTGGCGGACCGCCGCCCAGTGCTGATCCACGGTCAATTCCTGCGCGAGGATCAGGTGGCGGAGATGCGCGACCTCAACGTCTTTCCGTCACTCTTCCCGATGCACACGTTTTACTGGGGCGACTGGCTCCGCGACCACACGGTTGGCCCAATCAACGCAGACAACACCTCCCCCACCGGCTGGGTCCGCGAACGCGGCATGATGTTTGGCACCCATCACGACGCCCCTGTCGCCTTCCCCGACAGCATGCGGGTGCTCTCGGCCACAGTGACGCGCCGCACCCGCTCGGGGGACATTCTAGGTCCCCACTACCGCGTCGATGTGATAACCGCCCTCAAGGCGATGACGCTCTGGCCTGCTTATCAGCACTTTGAAGAAGACATGAAAGGCAGCATCGAGGTGGGCAAAGTGGCGGATTTTGTGATCCTGTCCGACGACCCCACAGCGGTGGATCCGGAAACCCTCGCCGAGATCAAAGTGCAGGTCACCATCAAACGCGACAAAGAAATCTACCGTGCCCCGGGCGGGCCTCAAAAAGCCGATTTGATCGCGCCGATGGGCCACCACATTTTGGACGTCGCCCATGCCGCCACCCGCAGCAACTGAGCAAAAAAATCGCTCTTGGTTCGCCGCAGAGTGCGTGCCAAGGGCTTACCCCACGTCGATCACGCCCTTCTCACAAAAACGTTTGTCATTTTATTTCAACAATTTAAAAGCACCGACCTATCCTTTTGCACAAATCCTCTGATCCATTTGATCCCTCCTCTGCGTAGCCTTTGCATCAACATTGGAGAGGAAATCACATGTTCAGACGCACCTTCATCGCATCCGTTATGGGCGCAGCTATGGCCGTAACAACCGCCACCTTCGCCATGGCGGATGGCCACGGCAAAAAAGACATCGTCGACACCGCCGTTGGTGCTGGCAGCTTCACCACCCTGGTTGCCGCCGTTCAGGCCGCGGGCCTCGTGGACACTCTGAAAGGTGATGGCCCCTTCACCGTATTTGCCCCAACCGACGAAGCGTTTGCCGCGCTGCCTGCTGGCACCGTTGAGGACCTGCTGAAGCCGGAAAACAAAGACAAACTGGTGTCTATTCTGACCTACCACGTGGTGCCCGCCAAGGTGATGTCCGGCGACATCGCGGGCAAGAAAGCCACCGTGGCGACGGTTGAGGGCGAGAAACTCAACGTGAACGCCCGCAACGGCGTCAAGGTCAACGGCGCCAAAGTGGTGTCCGCAGACATTGGCGCCTCCAACGGTGTGATCCACGTGATCGACAAAGTGCTGATCCCGGAAGGCTAAGACCAACCACCACTCACAAAAAAAGGCGCGGGACATCCCGCGCCTTTTCCAATTTCACATGCCAGACGGCTTAGCCGGAGATCAGGCCGAGGCTTTCCAGCTTCAGGATCACCTGATGGGCACAGTTGTCCACGTCGGCACCTTCGGTCTCCACACGCAGATCTGGGTTTTCTGGCACGTCATATGGGTCAGAAATACCGGTGAACTCTTTGATCTTACCTTCGCGCGCCAGCTTATAGAGGCCTTTGCGGTCACGGCGTTCACATTCCTCAATCGAGGTCGCCACGTGCACTTCTACAAAGGCACCAAAGCCTTCGATGTCTTCACGTACGGCACGACGTGTGGTGGCATATGGCGCGATTGGCGCACAGATCGCGATACCACCGTTTTTGGTGATCTCAGACGCCACATAGCCGATCCGACGGATGTTCAGGTCACGGTGCTCTTTGGAGAAGCCCAGCTCGGAGCTGAGGTTTTTCCGCACAATGTCGCCATCCAGCAGCGTCACCGGACGACCACCCATTTCCATCAGCTTGACCATCAGAGCGTTTGCAATGGTGGATTTGCCGGAGCCGGAGAAGCCGGTGAAGAACACGGTGAAGCCCTGTTTCGCACGTGGTGGCTTGGTCTTGCGCAGCTCTTTCACAACTTCCGGGAAGGAGAACCACTCAGGGATTTCCAGACCTTCGGCCAGGCGACGACGCAGCTCGGTGCCGGAGATGTTCAGGATGGTGACATCGTCTTTGTCCTGAATTTCGTCCATTGGCTCGTACTGCGCACGCTCCTGCACCCACACCATGTGTTTGAAGTCGACCATAGTGATGCCGATTTCTTCTTCATGTGCACGGAACAGTTCCTGCGCGTCATAGGGCCCGTAGAAGTCTTCGCCTGCGGAGTTCTTACCGGGGCCAGCGTGATCGCGGCCAACGATGAAGTGGGTGCAGCCGTGGTTGGCGCGGATCAGACCGTGCCAAACCGCCTCACGTGGGCCAGCCATACGCATCGCCAGGTTCAGCAGGGACATGGAGGTGGTGGAGGCAGGATACTTGTCCAGAACCGCCTCATAGCAGCGCACGCGGGTGAAGTGATCCACATCGCCCGGCTTGGTCATGCCCACAACAGGGTGGATCAACAGGTTGGCCTGCGCTTCTTTGGCGGCACGGAAAGTCAGTTCCTGGTGCGCACGGTGCAGCGGGTTGCGGGTTTGAAACGCAACCACTTTGCGCCAGCCCATTTTGCGGAAGTAGGCGCGCAGCTCGTTTGGCGTGTCGCGACGGGCGCGGAAGTCATAGTGCACAGGCTGTTGAATGCCGGTCACCGGACCACCGAGGTACACTTTACCCGCGTGGTTGTGCAGGTAGTTCACCGCTGGGTGCGCGTCATCATCCGCCCCAAACACTTTTTCCGCTTCCAACGCTTTGTTGGGCACAAAATTGTCGGTCACGGTCATGGTGGCGAGGATCACGCCTTCCTGATCGCGCAGCGCAATGTCCTGGCCTTCTTCCAGACCCGCGGCAAATTCCTCGGACACATCCAGGTTGATCGGCATTGGCCACAGGGAGCCATCCGCCAGGCGCATGTTCTCAACAACACCGTTGTAGTCTTCTTCGCTCAGGAAGCCTTTGAGCGGGTTGAAGCCACCGTTCATCAGCAGTTCCAAGTCACAGATCTGACGCGGTGTCAGATCCCAGCTGACAAGATCGGCCGCTTCCACTTTCAGCTTCTGAGCACTCTCATAAGAAACATAGAGCTCAGGAATAGGAGCCAGATTGTTTTGCATTGGATGTGTCCTGTGTTTGATAGGGACCAGGCCGCTTGCCGAGCCTGTCAGTTCCGCATGGAGCGCCTCATATTCAGAGAGCTTGCGGGCGAGGAATTGATCTGTGAGCCGCACTTTCTCCGCCGCACCACGCGCGGTGAGCGAATAGGCAAACCTCTGTCGTTTGTCCGGGCCCGCGCGATCACTAATGGTAATCAGCCCGGCTTCTGCCGCAGCGCGCAGTTGTGCATTCAGACGCCCCAAAGAAATCCCCACCGCCGCCGCAGTGGCGCGCTGTGATGCTTCTGGCGCCTGATCAAGCTGGCGCAGAAGGCGGAAGAGCACGTCTTCCTCATCTGATGTGGGTTTGGCGGTCTGAAATGACATTAACAAACGACTCAAAGTGTGTTCACGCGTGAACACATAGGGCGGTTTGGCAAAATCTCAAAGCCTTATTTGGCTTTTGCATAGCAAACATGCTACCGTTGCAATGCTGCAACGCAGCGCGACCTCACACCGTTTCGGCCTGCTTGGACAGCACCGCAGGCAAGGCCGCCGCCCGCTTCAGCGCCAAAGCCCGGACTGGCTGCGCCACGCCGCGCAACTCCAACAACTCAAGTGTATGTACCTCCGGATCATGCCCCGCCGCGGCCAACACAGCTTCGGACACCAGCACCTCCACGCCCAGCGCCTTGGTTTGCCCCTCCAAGCGGCTGGCAGCATTCACGGTGTCGCCAATGATGGTGCGCGGCGCGAGGTTCACCGCGCCAATTTCGCCAAGCACCAACTCCCCCAAATGCACCCCCATACCGATCGCAACTGGCGTCGCATTTTCCGCTTTCAGGGTCTGATTAAACACCTGCAAGGCCGAACTGATCCCCGCCGCCGCCTCAATTGCCGCCTTTGCCGAAGCCTCTTCACTGTCGAGCTCAAACACCGCCAGCAGCCCATCACCCAGATACTTATCCACCGTACCCCCGACACCAGTGATCGACGGCACAATCGCATCAAAGAAACGGTTCAACAGAAACACGACATCGTAAGGCAACTGTCCCGTGGTGCGCGCCGTAAAACTCCGCATATCCAGAAACAGAATCGCCAACCGCCGCTCTTGCCCGAGGCTCTGATGTGCCCGCGCCTGCTGCCCATCACTGCGAAACACCCGCAGCACGGTTGCCGGCTCCTTGGGCCGTAACTGACAGGCCAACCGCGCATTAGGCGGTGCATTCACCGCCGCCAAACTGTCCGCCTCCGCCTTCTCCGGCGGGTGCAACAACTCTGCGCCTTCCTCGACAATCACCCGACAGGTGGTGCAACGCCCACGACCACCACACAGCGCCATATGCGGCACCCCGGCCACGCGCGACATCTCCAGCAAAGTCATACCCGGCTGCCCGGAAATCTCCGGCCCATCAACATAGCGAATACGCACCGCACGGCGCGCCCCGATAAAGCGCCGCCCAAAATGCACCGCCATGGTCAGCACCAAGAGCCCGACAAAAACACCCAGCAAGCTGCGGTTGATCTCGGCCAGTCGCGCAAAGGTCTCCACCGTCGGAAAGCCGTAACTCTCCCGCAAGGCCGCACCGCCTTCCGGATCAAACAGCCGCATATTCTGCAACCGCCCCTGCACCAGAAACCCGGCCAGCGCAAAGGCTGGTACCAAGGTCGCGAGCGACAACATCACCGGCAACACCCGCAGCCAACTGGGCAGCACCCGCAGCCACATATGCAGACCAATACAGGCGTGAATCCACACCACCAGCAGCAGAGCCGCCTGCTGCCAGCCGCTGGGCGAATTCCAGATCAGACCGGCAATGAAGCCCATCTCTGGCTCCACCTCAAACCGGTTCTCGGCCACCCGCGTGTGTACAATATGGGTCATCAACAACAGCGGGATCAGCAACCCCAACAGCACCTGCCCCGCCTCCGACGCGGGCATGCGCAGCGTGCGTTTCCGCGCCAAGCGGTACAAAGCCAACCCCATATGGGTCAACAACGCCCCATAGAGCGCGAGCTGCCCCAACGGATTGCTGGTCACAGCTTCCAACCCATCCTGTGCCCACTCCATCGCCTCAAGAGAAAACAGCCCCATGCCAATATTGAAGAAGTGAAACAGCACATAACAAAAAAGGATCACCCCCGACACGATGCGCGCCTTTGTGCGCCAATTGCCCTGCCACAATCTGTTCACCGGTGCCGTCCTTTATCTGGGGTCCCTTCATGAGAGACTGACCAACCGCGCCCGATGGGTCAAGGCGCAGCCCCCTGCGCATCTGCGCACAACCGCAAAGAAAAACGGGCCCGCAAACACGACCCCGCTTCAATCTCACTTTCGCAAAAAACTCACTCGTTTTCGGCGATAAACTTCTCAGCATCCAGCGCCGCCATACAGCCCATGCCCGCCGAGGTCACCGCCTGACGGTAGACATGGTCGGTTAAATCACCCGCCGCAAACACGCCGGGGATAGAGGTCTTGGAGGTACCTGCCTCAACCTTCACGTACCCACCGTTGTGCAGCTCCAGCTGATCTTTCACCAACTCGCTCGCAGGCGCGTGGCCAATCGCGATGAACACACCCGCCGCCGGGATCTCTTTGATCTCGCCAGTGTCTACGTGCTTCACCTTCACGCCGGTCACGCCTTTTGGATTGTCGTCGCCAACAACTTCTTCCAGCGTGTGGAACCAAAGCGTCTCGATCTTCTCATGCTTCAACAGACGGTCCTGCAGAATTTTCTCCGCCCGCAGTTCGTCACGACGGTGGATCAGCGTCACTTTGGAGGCAAAGTTGGTCAAGAACAACGCTTCCTCAACGGCAGTGTTGCCACCACCAACAACCACAATCTCCTGACCGCGATAGAAGAACCCGTCACAGGTCGCACAGGCCGAAACACCAAAGCCTTTGAAGGCTTCTTCGCTCTCCAGACCCAGCCATTTGGCGCGTGCACCAGTTGCCAGAATAACCGCATCCGCAGTGTAGAGCGTGCCACTGTCGCCCTTGGCCTTGAACGGGCGCTCGCTCAGGTCGAGGTCCACAATCATGTCGCCGATGATCTCACAGCCCATCGCACGGGCGTGCTCTTCCATCTTCACCATCAGTTCAGGACCCTGCACCTCCACAAAGGACGGCCAGTTCTCCACCTCAGTTGTGGTGGTCAGCTGTCCACCTGGCTCCATGCCCTGCACCAGCACCGGCTCCAGCATCGCGCGGCTCGCATAAACGCCCGCTGTGTAGCCCGCAGGCCCGGAGCCAATGATCAGAACCTTGGTGTGTTTTGTCTCGGCCATCGTTGCGTGTCTCTCTTAGAAATCATGTGTCGGTCAATGGATATAGTGCCCCAGTAGAAACAGGGAAACCCCTTGTCTTTCCCCCAACCCACATAAGGACTAAATCAATGGCACCGCCGAAGTTTCAGGAGCATCTGACCCGTGAAGGACAATCCCAAAGACCGGTATTTGCCTCCCGGCACAATCGTCAAACACAATATCACAGTGTCCAGCGAGGACTATGACCCGTCCGACCCGTCAACTTGGGAGGAAGTCCCCGAATACGGAGTTGTCGTTCACTGCTGGTTCAGCCCTGAATATCCAGTTTGGGATTGCCACATCGCTTTCTTGGGAAAGGTCATTCCTAACGTAGATGAGGAACCAGAAGAAAAGGCTTACATCCTGAGATATTCGGCAATGCATCTTGAAGTGCTGCACGAAGCCGTGCATACGCCCGAATTTCCGGCAGTCGGCAGAAAACCGTAAAAGGATATTGCGCTAACACGAAATATAATTGCGCATGCGCCCTTTGATGCTATAACAACCGCAAAATTGACCAACGAGACGAGATAAATGCCCGGACACCGGCTTGATCCTATCGATCGCAAAATCCTCGCAGAGTTACAAGCCGACGGCCGCATGACCAATGTTGAGCTCGCCAAACGAGTCGGCATTTCCGCTCCCCCTTGCCTGCGCCGCGTGCGCACACTGGAAGACGCAGGCTACATCCGCGGCTACCACGCCGACGTCGACAGCCGCGAATTGGGCTTTGAGGTGCAGGTCTTTGCCATGGTCGGCCTCGTCAGCCAGGCCGAAGCAGACCTCTCCGCCTTTGAAGACCGCTGCCGCGACTGGCCGCTGGTGCGCGAGTGTCACATGCTCAATGGCGAGGTGGACTTTATCCTGAAATGCGTCGCCCCGGACCTCAGCACCTTCCAGACCTTCCTGACCGAAGACCTGACCTCCGCGCCCAATGTGGCCAGCGTGAAAACCTCGCTGGTGATCCGCGGCGCCAAAGACACGCCCGGCGTGCCATTTGAAGTGCTTGAGGAACGGCTCAGCCGCGACGCGTAAACGCATTCAGATATTCAAAATGAAGTTGGCCCGCGTGAAGGACATCACCACGCGGGCCTTTTCATATGCGGCGCCACTCTTCGCCGATATACAGTGCTTCAATGGCAAATCAGTCACCTCTAATAGAGGTCCCCGGCATTTCCGCACCCTGAAATTGAGCACCGCCTATCTGCCACTCACGCAAAGTGACCATCGCATCGCAAAGCCCGCCTGCGCAGGTCTGAATTTTGATAGGTTCACAAAGAGATCAAACCCTGAAGCAGCGCCTTGGCCATGGCCTGTTCCCGCGTGGCGGCATCCAACTTTTGGCGCGCGGCAATGAAATGTTTGTTCACCGCCGCCTCTGAAATCCCCAGTGTCTCTGCGATACGGGCTGTCATCATGCCTTCGGCCAACAGCGACAACACTTCGCGCTGGCGCACAGTCAGCGCCTCGGGTTTGGGTGCCAACAGATCATTGGCGCGAGACGGCACCGGCGCAGAAACCGACGTCGCCAAAATCCCGGAAAACAACGCCAAATCTATCGGGCACGCCCCTGTCATCTGTGCCAGACTATGGCGCCCCACCAGCGACACATGGGTGCCCAAAGTGCCGGAGTTGCCAAACCGCGAACAGGCAAACACATCCATGCCCGCCGCCTTCATCCCATGGTCGAGCGCATAAGCCTTTTGCGATTCTGCCTGCGTCCGTGTCATCTGCCCGGTTTGAAGTGTTACTGGAACTCGGGACTGGAACACGCCCTCAAGCAGCGGATCCACGTCCATGTAGCCTTCACACAGGTATTCCTCCATCCAGTCCATACTCATGGAGGTGTTGATCCACTGTATCCCACGATCCGCTGCATCCACCTGCGCCACCAGAATATGACTAAATCCCAGATTTTCGGAAATCTCCGTGGCGACTTTCCACCGCGCCACCGGCTCCACATGGGCTGCCAATTGTTGCACAACATCAATCACGTGGTTTTTCATCTCAAGCACCCGCACACCCCAAAACACACACCCCAACTGTCGCTCGCAATGGGGCATGGGGTCAACTTTTCTCAGATCCGCCGAACTCCACGCCTCGCAAGAAATTCTAAACCACTAAAATAAAAAAAAACCTTCCCCTTGAGCTAAAGCCCCCTTGAAGCCTTACATTGCCTCAAACATATTTTCAGAGGCTCCAATGCACGTTCTCACCGTTCTCGATCACCCCAACCCAAACTCCTTCAGCCACGCCGCCGCGCAACACTTCATGGCCGGTGCAGAAGCCGCAGGACACAGCACCGAATTGGCGGACTTGCACGCTGAAGGTTTCAACCCGCTGTGGACCATGGCGGATATCGAAAGCGATGGGAAAACCAACGTGCCCGCCGATGTTACGCGAGAACAAGACCGCATCGCGCGCGCCGACGCAATCTGTCTGATCTTCCCGCTGTTCTGGTGGGGCATGCCCTCCATGACCAAGGGCTGGGTCGACCGGGTCTGGAGCTGGGGCTGGGCCTATGACCAACTCGACGACTATGAAAAATCTCTGCAACGCAATCGCAGCGACTTCTGCTGATCCCGGCAGGCGCCCGCTCGGACGAAGTGGAAAGCAAAGGCTACCGCGCCGCTCTCGACACTTGTTGGACAGACGGCACTTTTGGCTTCTTTGGCTTCTCACCGCGACGTATGGAATTTCTCTATGGGGTCACCGGCTCAGAGCCGCGCCGCAAGGCGCTGCTCCAACAAAGCTATGACTGTGGCGTCACCTTGCCGCCACCAGCAGGGACCTAACGCAGGTCTTCGGCCAACCGAGCACACCGCCCTGCGTCGCCTTTCGGAAGGCGCGCGGCGATTGTCCGGACCAGCGCGCTCTACATGACCAGCTTTGAAGGCTCCGGCGCCGATTGGCTGGACAGCTACAAACGCTATTTCGAGCATGACCACGTGCTGGTGATCAGTCCGCACAAGGTCTACGGCCCGGGCAGCAACGACCCCGCGCTGCAACTGCGCAAGAAAGGCATCAACAAGGTCATCCTCGGCGGCATGTCCTCCAACCTCTGCACCGAAAGCCCCCTGCGCTCCCTGATCGAGGCCGGTTTTGAGGTCATGGTGGTGACCGACGCCACCGCCGGTGCCATCATCGAGATCTATGTCGGCTACGCCGCCTTGCTGACCAATTTCCGCATGATCGCCAGCAAGGTCGACAACACGGACAACACCGTGGCCGCCATCAAGGCCGCCTACATCATGTAAGCCTTCCCTTGAGGCCGCAGTCCTGTCCCTACGCCTGCGCCCCCTTTGGTGGCTGCCTCTTCCCAACCCGCGTCCCCGCGTTTATGTGGCCACCCCGTCCCGGCTCCAACTCTTCCCGATCATTCCGTTGGGGCCGGCACTCCCCTTGCGTGTTGCCAGCCTTTCCCAAGACGCCGCGCAACAGATCTTTTCTTCCCTCTGATCCTGAAAGGACATCCCGATGACCACAAAACTGACCCTCACCACGCCCCTCGCCGCCATCTCTCTGACACTGGCCGCGCCGGTCTTTGCCGAAGACGAGGTCAACGTCACCAACAGCTTCTCACTTGACGGCGTGCCACTGGCCCTGCGCGGCGTGGATGCCGTGGCGCTCGCCACCTTGAACGTGGTGACCACCGGCGCAGTGGCCCAAGACTAAATGCCGCAATACAGCGGCTTCTGCGCTTTCGCCGTGGGCATCGGCCAAAAGCTGGACGACGATCCCCGCTATGCGGACATCGTCGATGGCAAGCTCTGGCTGTTTGTGAACGCCGCTGCCTTTGCCAAGTACAAAGAGACCCCGGAAGACACCCTGGCCAAAGCCGCAGAGATGTGGCCGACCATCAAACACGCCGCCGCCGGCAGCCTGTAACCCCTCAACTGTAACCCGGGACACATCTCACGGGCAGAGTTTGGCGGCTCTGTCTGCCCTTCGTTTTGCACACCGCCACACCACGGCGGACGGCCTGTGCCTTTCCCTTCGGAGCCTGGTCGCTGATCCCGAAAAGAGCTGTCGCAGCGGCTGGGTCCAGCGGCCCAGCGAGGCCCGCCGAGTGGCCGCTTGACGCTGGCGGGGCGATGGATCAGGGATCTTCTCAGCGACAGGGGCCAAGGGAGAGCCACAGGCCCTTTCCCTTTGGTGAGAGAGCGTCCTTTTTCTGACATTTATTAACGCCATCCCACCTCTTGTCAGACCCACACCCCACCTCCGCAAAACAGTCGTGATACCGACGCAATACCGACATGGTTTTGAGCCCGCTCACATAGCTGAGACAAAGGTTAACCCACCATCACACGTGGTTGGTCAGCCCGCCATCCACACGCCAGTTCTGCCCGGTCACATAGCTGCCTTCGCCAGCCAGATAACTCACCAGAGAAGACACCTCTTCACTGCGCCCATAGCGCCCCATCAGAATCCGGGCCTTGCGGTCTTCCGTTTCCGGCAGGCTGTCGATGAATCCTGGCAAGATATTGTTCATACGCACATTTTCTGCTGCAAACTTATCAGCGAATAGCTTTGTGAAACTTGCCAAACCCGCGCGAAATACACCAGACGTCGGAAACAACGGGTCCGGTTCAAACGCAGCAAAGGTCGAGATATTGATGATCGATCCGCCCCCCTGCTTGGCCATAATCGGCGCCACAATCCGTACAGGCCGGATCACATTCATCAGGTAGTACTCCATCCCGAGGTGCCAATCGTCGTCACTGATCTCCAGAATGTCCCCTTTGGGCCCATGCCCTGCAGAATTCACCAGAACATCCACCCGCCCCCATTTGGAAAGCGCTTTATCCACAAACACTTGCAGGTCTTCCGGCGCAAGATTGGACCCGATCACCCCGACCCCGCCCAACGCATCCGCCAAAGCTTCCCCTTTGCCGGAAGAAGACAGAATACCTACCTCAAACCCGTCTGATTTCAATCTCTTAGCCGCATCCGCGCCCATACCGCTGCCACCAGCGGTGATCAGTGCCACCTTGGTCATATCAAGCTCCTTTTGAGGCCCAACCCTGCCCAATTTGGCGGCTTTTGACCAATCATGCTTCATTGCTTAGAGTGTAGAAAATCTACACCAGAGACCAATGACTCGCATCAACCTCAACAGCCTATCCATGTTTGACGCTGCCGCCCAACACGGCAGTTTTCGCCGTGCGGCTGAAGCGCTTCACCTGACGCAAGGCGCCGTGGCCCAGCAGGTACGCAACCTTGAAAAACAGACCCAAACCCAGCTATTTCACCGCCTGCCACAAGGTCTCTCGCTGACGGAAGAGGGCCGTGCCTATCACGAAACTGTCTCTGCAGCATTACAGCAGATCGAAACCGCCACCCGGGCCCTTAAGCCTGCGACACAATCAATCACCCTGTCGGTGCCGCCCTCGCTCGCTTCAAAATGGCTGGTGCCTCGATTGGCAAACTTCGCGGCGCAGCACCCGGACATCTCCCTGCATATCCACGCTTCGGAAACCCGCACGGACTTCGCCAAAGACCCGGTCGACATCGCCATTCGACAAGGGCAGGTGCCTTTGGTGCCCAACACTCATTGCGAGCCCCTGACCCCGTTGGATCTGATCGCCGTGGCGCGCCCTTCGACCAACCCCACGTCGCTCTCACTGGCGAACACGGTGACGCTTCCTTTGATCGAGGACGGGCACAACCGTTGGAAAACTCTATGCGAAGACAAAGGGTTACTGTATCCAGACACTGTGCTCTCCTTTAATCAAACCGCCTTGGCCATTGACGCGGCGATCACAGGTCAAGGCGTGACCCTGGCCCCGCGCCTGCTTGTTCAAGACGCGCTGAACCAAGGCCACCTGACCGTCCTTTGGCACCTTGCTGAAACCTCAGAGGCCTACCACCTGCTACATCCCTCATCTCGCCGTAGACACAGGAAGGCTGTTGTGTCGTGGCTCAAACAAGAGGTCGTAGCTGGGCCCAACACCACGCCTCTTGCGCAAGGGCGCAAAAACCACTTTCCCCGAAATGGTTCACATGGCAACGTCCTGCCATGACGCAGACAATTTCCAGCCCCAACGGCACCCCGATCAGCCGCTTCGCTTTTGGTACCATGCAGTTTGGCGGCACCGCCTCGGAGCGCGACAGCGCCGAGATGTTTGAGGCCTGCCTTGACGCGGACATCACCCATTTTGACACCGCCTATCTGTACACAGATGGCGCCAGTGAGACGATCCTCGCCAAACTTGCCGCGCCCCATAGGGAGCGCTTGGTGATCGCCACAAAAGTTGGCTACCGCGGCGGTGCGGGTGCAGGAAATCTGCGGGCGCAATTTGATGTGTCGCGTAAACGGCTCAACATGGATCATGTCGACGTTCTCTATTTGCACCGCTTTGATGCGAACACGCCAATTGAGGAAACCCTTGAAACCTTTGCGCAATTCAAGGCCGACGGTCAGATCTCCTACATAGGCCTCTCCAATTTCGCCGCCTGGCAAGTTGTGAAAGCCGCTTGGGCGGCCTCAAAACTGGACCTGACAATCGACCTTCTTCAGCCGATGTACAGCCTTGTGAAACGTCAGGCTGAAGTCGAGATTCTGCCCATGTGCGCCGATCTTGGCATCCTGCCCGCCACCTACTCCCCGCTTGGCGGCG
>Ga0189286_100134_pt1 | contig 41244 bp, 40 predicted proteins | sample UW69minimetaG_FD_130330 | JGI IMG/M metagenome (GOLD analysis project Ga0189286, IMG submission 130330) | Marine microbial communities from the Costa Rica Dome - UW69 mini metaG | ecosystem: Environmental > Aquatic > Marine > Oceanic > Photic zone | place: Costa Rica: the Eastern Pacific...
AAGACCAGAATACTATCTAAAATAACAGCATTAACAACCATTCAATACATTAACAGGTTTATTTTCAAAAGAAATATTAACAATATTAAAATTAGCATTATTTAAAATGCACAACGGGTTGATATAAATAGTTTCTTTGCACTTCTTGATACAATTCGCTTGAGTGAATCACTCGAAGTGACGATTGTGTACATTACGTCATTACGAGGAAGTATGACGAAGTAATCTGTTTATCAGAGAACATTTTCGTTTTAAGTGACAGATTGCCGTGACTACGTCTCACAAAGACGAATCTAACAAGTCTAACAATCTAAGAGCGTAGCAAATCTAAGAGATTCCCGCCTACGCGGGAACAAGTCTAAATCAATGGAATCTCATTCGGTTCAATATAGTTATTTTGAATGGCATAAATAACCAAACCTGCAATGTTTCTCGCCTCCGTTTTAATGAATAAGTTGTTTTTATGACCTTCTACCGTACGTGGTGCGATGAAGAGTTTTTCTGCGATTTCTTTGGCGGTTTTTTGGAAGCAAATCAACTTTAGGACCTCAACTTCTCGTTCGGTCAATTTATTTTTTTCAATTAAGGTTGGTTTGGGACTTTTGTGGGAAATTTGTTCGCGCAACACACCTAGTTGATCGTCCATAAAGTAGAATCCTTTGTCGTACACTTCTTTGATGATTTCTACCAATTGTACGGGCGAAATTCCTTTTGGCAAGAAGGCAGACACACCTGTTTTTAACATGAATCCCATAAAAGATCGTTTGTAATGTGATGTCATCAATATCACGCGGATGCTTGGATAGTTTTGTTTTAGAAACTCGGTTACTTCTACTCCATTGATACCAGGCATGTTTAAATCGAGTACCATGACATCTGGCAAAGCACTATCGGTTGCCAATTTTTCTTTCAGCATTTCGCCGCTATCTGCAGTATAACAAACTTCCATGTTTTCTTGATTCCCTAAAAAATCTTTCAACAAAGATACAATTAATGCATCGTCATCTACTAGTGCTATTGTGATTATGTCTTCCATGTTTTTTAGTTTTTAAAAAGAAACAAGTTTGAAGTTCCTTTGCCAATTGTTGATTTTACTTTGTGCATTCCTTTTAAGAATTGCACTCTAGTTTCTATGTTTTTGGTTCCTAAGCCTTTGCTGTTTTTTGCTACATCATACCCTTTTCCATTATCGCTAATATACAAAGCCATATAGTTTTTTGTTTGTTTTAAGTGTAAAAATAGCTGTGTGGCATTGGCATGTTTTATGGTATTTGTTATGATTTCTTGAATTAAACGTGTGATTTGCACTTTAAATTCTTCAGTGTCGTTTACTTCTGTTCTGAGATCAAATAGTGTTGTAATCAATAAATGCTGTTCCCATGGATCTAGCAATTCTTTGATCAACTCTGGAAGTTTGGTAAACTCTACCAAAGGTGGACTTAAATCATGCGAGATTCTGCGTGCAATAGTGATACTTTCATGCAAAGCCTCAATCGTTTTTTGATCTTTACTTGTAATTTCCTGTTGCATTTTTAGTGCAGTCAATCGTCCTATTAATCCATCATGAATATCTGCAGCAATGCGATGACGTTCTATTTCCTGAGTTTTTATTGTAGTTTCTAATAGATTCTTTTGGTAATCTAACTGAATAGCTGCTTCTTTTTCTTTTGCCTTAATGATCTTTTTAAATATAGCACGTATCAAGAAAATGATCACTGTCAATAAGACAATAACAAACAATGCTACGATGGTAATCCAAAGGATTATTGTTTCTGGTTTCTGCCACGTTTCCATATAAAATAAGTTAAGTATAAATAAAATAAAATCAAGAAAACTACATTTCCCACAAATACATAGCCTGCTAAGAATATGTCTGTATTAATCAAAAAATTGAGTGGGAGAAATATTAAAAATTCTAATGCAAAAAAGCATAATACCATGCTATTCAATACAAAATAATCTCCTTCGTTTTTATATAGTTTTTCTTCATCCCGAATCAGTTCAAAGAAAAAAATCAAAGCCATTATAACAATAAACAAAGGTCCTAAGGCTTTTGAATAGGGTTGAAATACTTTTACTTCAACAGCATTTACATAAATTGACTCTATTAATGTATACAAAACACCAAAAGTGGCAATTCTTATGAGTAATTTTTTCTTTCTCGTTAAATAATAATACACTTTCATAAACACAAAAAGCTCCAACCAGGTTAAGACAAAAAACAAAAACAAATTATTCCCTATAATCTCCGCCAACAATCTTGATGATAAGTCAATTAACAAACTTCCAATTAAAAAATAGAGTAATAGTTTTGCTACTTTATCTAAACGTTTATAATAATACAAACCAACACTCGTACCGATAAAAAGTACGAGTGGTGAAGCTTTAGTAATGATTTCTGAAAATGTTTTAAAATCCATTATTTAATTCCTAGCGATTGGAAAACTCCAAAGTTTATTTCAACAGTTGAATCTTCTTGTCCAAATGGAGGAACTGGTCGTGCCATATCTGCAAAATAAGCTCCAGTAGCATCAGCATCTGTAGAAGGTTGTTCTACATTTAGAAATTCATCTGTTACTGTATTTTGTATCACTAAATCAACTTTATATTTTTTATCTCCTTCTAGTTTTAATGCTAAATAGCATTTATGTAAATCGTTTACAACAAAATCATCTGTATGAATTACAAACACTTGTACCGCTTGATTTAAGCCTGTAAGCCAACCGTTTCGCAAAGTTTCATTACACCAATTATTAATCCAACCTACTAATGGTGAACCTGAATTACTATTCACCGTTTGTTGTGTTGTATCGATAGCTACTATCTCTCCGCAAGTTAAAATACTTTTATTCGTGGTTTTATCTAAACCAGCCGGTATTACATAAAATTGAATTTCTCCAGAACTATTCAATCCAAAATAAATATGCAATCGTTCTGCTTCTTTCATTTTTGCATTTAGTGTTAACGGAAAACTATTTCCACTTTTTTCAAATAACGAAATAATACCATCATTTGGTGCTTCTTGAGCTAGAGCGCTCCAATTCTCAATACTAATTGTAGGGTCGTTGAATCCTGCCATAATAATTAAAGTTTTTAGAAGTTACTTGATTTAAAAGCAACTTAGGGGTTGATAAATTATTGCTCAAAATACATCAAAAAAAGGAAATAATGACATCATTTTTTTCTAATATTGCTTTTATAGATTCATATTTCTCAGACCAACTAATTCTCGATGTATAAAAATCAAAGATGACAATTACCTCCTGTTTTTTTGACATTGTAAATATCTAAAATACAATACAACACTTCATGCGTAATCTTACGCAAGTTTTAGATATGGTAAAAAATACATACTGTGTTTTATGATAATAATTAACCACGTTCAAAAAATGAATTCTATCATCAATTTTATAAATACTACTATTAATTAAAATGAATAGATTCGCCATTTACAAACACTCTTTATCACTAAAAAAAGCGTAATTTTGAGGTTCTTAACTTAAAGGATTCGTATGATTAGAATTGCCATTAATGGTTTTGGAAGAATTGGTCGAAATTTATTTCGCTTACTCATCAATCATCCACATATCGAAGTTGTTGTAATTAACGATTTAGCCGATACACGTACACTTAGTCATCTACTTAAATATGATAGTATTCATGGAGTGCTTCCAAACGAAGTAAGTCATACTGAGACAGAAATTTTAGTGGATACAAAAGTAATTCCTGTTACAAATATTTCAACTATTGAAGCGCTTGACTGGAAACCGTATTCAGTTGATTTTGTGATAGAAGCCACTGGAAAATTTAAAACGAAAGCGCTTTTAGATCATCATATTACAAACGGAGCTAGCAAAGTGATATTATCAGTTCCTCCGCAAGATGATGCAATCAAAATGGTTGTTTTAGGTGTAAACGAACATATTTTAGACGGTTCGGAAACTATTGTATCAAACGCTTCTTGTACTACCAATAATGCTGCTCCAATGATAAAAGTTATTAATGAGTTGTGCGGTATTGAACAAGCCTATATTACTACCATTCATTCTTACACAACAGACCAAAGCTTACACGATCAACCACATCGTGATTTACGTCGTGCACGTGGTGCAAGTCAGAGTATTGTACCTACAACTACAGGAGCTGCCAAAGCATTGACTAAAATATTTTCTGAACTTTCCGATGTTATAGGTGGTTGTGGAATTCGAGTTCCAGTTCCTGACGGCTCTTTGACAGATATTACATTTAATGTAAAAAAAGAAACTACTATACATGAGATAAACGCTGCATTTAAAAAAGCTTCTAAATCCAATTTGAAGGGAATTTTATCATATACCGAAGATCCTATCGTATCAGTCGATGTCATAGATAATCCTTATTCATGCACCTTTGATTCTTTGATGACTTCAGTCATTGGAAAGATGGTAAAAGTAGTGGGGTGGTACGATAATGAAATAGGTTATTCACACAGATTAATTGATTTAATGCTATATATTTCAAATAAATAAGTATTTTTGAATAAATTCATCACTTCATGGTGTGTAAAGTAAGACACATTTTTTATTTATTGTTTGCTTTATTCTCTGTATTGTCCCAAGCTCAATCTAACGAAAATATTAAGGATAGTATAGAGCGTGCCTTTGTTGATGTATACGAGTACAAAAAAAAAGCTAAAATGAATAATGCTTTTGAAAAGCTGACATACATTTTAGACTTAGCCGATATTATTAGTGATAAAAGAAGTAAAGCACGCGCATACATGTTACGTGCAGAAATTGGTGTAGAAGAAAACTATAACAATTTTAAACCTTCTGAGATAGAAAGCTACTTAAACAGAGCCAAAGAAATTCAAGAAGAGATTAATGACTCACTCGGGCTCGGATATAATTTTGTATTACAAGCACTTATTGCTACTCGCAATACTTCTTATAGCAATGCTGATAATTACTTTACAAAAGCCGAAGCTATTTTTGATAAATATCAATCCAGAGATGATATCAATAAGTTAAAGTACTACAGAGGTCTATTTTATTTGAGTCAAGGAATTAACGGTAGAGCCATTGAACGTTTTGAAAATTCATTGCCCATCAATGATTTGTACCAGCCCAATTATTTAAGAGCCAAAGCACACCTGAATTTAGCGAAAGCTTATAAGAATATAAAACAATATCAATATGCTAAATTGAATGCAGAAACAGCTTTCAAAATTGCAAATTCCTATAATTTCCCTGTAGTTAGGCTTCAAAGTTCTAAAATTATCAGCGATACCTATGATGGTTTAGGCGACCTAGAAAACGCATTTAAGTATCATAAGGTATATGTAAAAATCAAAGACTCCATTTTTGATCAAGCCAGTTTACAAAGTGCTGCTCAGGCTGATGCATTTTTCGACAATGAATTTAAACAACGTCATATAGTCGAATTAGAACGTGAAAAAGATGATTCCATACAAAAAGGGAAACGTAATAAGCTTACATCAATTTTAAGTTCAGCCTTGCTTATTATTATTTCATTACTAACCATTTCTCTCTACCGAAATAATCAAATTAAGGTAAAAACGAATAACTTATTATTAAAGAAAAATTCTGAATTGCAACTGGCTAAAGACAATGCTGAAAAAGCAATGAAAGCCAAAGCTCAATTCCTATCTACAGTAACTCACGAACTACGAACACCACTATATGCTGTAACTGGTTTGACACACTTACTGATGGAAGAAAACCCAAGCGACAGCCAAAAAGAACATTTAAAATCATTGAAGTTTTCTGGAGATTATTTATTGACATTTATCAACGATATTCTTCAAGTAAATAAAATTGAAGCAAAGAAATTGGCCGTAGAAAAAGCGCCGTTGAATCTTAAGAAGGTTTTAAACGATGTTGTGAATTCGCTTACACAAACATCTAAAGAGAACAATAATAAAATCATCTTAATTATTGATAAAGGTATTCCTGAAAAACTCGTTGGCGATTACTTAAAAATGTCTCAGGTATTTATTAATCTTATCAGTAATGCTTTAAAATTTACCAAAGATGGTGTTGTTCAAATTTCTGCTAGAATTTTAGAAGAAGATGAGAAACAACAAAATATTCAATTCGAGATAAAAGATAATGGGATTGGGATTTCTAAAGAGATGCAAGAAAATATCTTTGACAGTTTCTCACAAGGTTCTGTACAAATTAACCGCAAATATGGTGGTACAGGTTTAGGATTGACCATTGTAAAAAGTTTATTAGAACTATTAGAAAGCGATATTCAACTAAAAAGTAAATTAGGAGAAGGATCAACCTTCCGATTTGCATTGCTCTTAGACAAACTTGCTCCTGAAGTTACTAATATTGATGCCAAAGCAGAAGAAAAAACCGATCTCAAAAGCAGAAAGTTTAAAGTACTATTGGTAGAAGATAACAAAATCAATCAAGTAATTACAAAGAAGATTATAGCGAAACAAAATATGACTTGTGATATTGCCGATGACGGTTACCAAGCCATTGATTATGCACGTAGCAATCGTTATGACTTTATTTTGATGGATATTCACATGCCAGGTATTATTGGAATTGAAGCGACCAAAGAAATTAGAAAGTTTGATGTTTCTACTCCAATCATTGCCTTAACTGCGATTTCACTTGATGATAATAAAGGAGATTTCTTGAAAGATGGATTCAATGAAGTAATTTCCAAACCTTTTAATCCAGAAGTATTTTACCAGAAAATTTCTAATATTCTTACCTAAGGAAATCGTCATACATTTCTAAAAACAACTCATTAACAAACACTTAACACCCAAAAAGCAATAAAATTTATTTTTTGGCACGCGGTTTGCTGTTAATTAATTGAAATCAAAAAAAGCGATCACGCTTTGTTTTCATTTCACATAAATTTTGGATTGGTTAGTTAAAGGACAAGGCGAGTTGGTTACTCGCCTTTACTTTTTAATTTAATTCAATCATTAAACAAGACAAATACAGTATTTACAGTATATTTGGGTAACTATCATAGTTCAAAGAAATTAATCACAATGCTTTATTTTGGGTGTTGTACAACATTAAAATCATTATGTGTGAAACAAATTTAATCTTCAATTTTGTACTTGCTTAAAAAAAGAACTTTCTGATTCTGGAAAATCAAATGATAAAGTTCAAGAGTTTTATGATTTAAAAGCTAAAGAAGCTCAAAACTTTTTTGATACTGGTTCTAAATACTTTTCAAAAGAAGAATTTGAAAAATCAAAAGAAGAAATTAAAGAGGGTAAATATTATGATACAGAATTATACTGGGAACTTAAAAGGTTTAAAGCCTATAGAACAGGATTTGTAATTGGTCGAGTTATCATTCCCTTAAATAAATTGAAAGAAGAAATTAAATTTGAATATGTTTTAGACAAACTAAATGGAGGAAATGTTTTTGACTTTGATTATGTTCCTCAAGAAAAAGACCGTATAGAAGTTTGGGAACACTATATATATACTGAAATAAATGGACACTCCAGAGCATACTTTGAAAATCACATGGTTTTTAAGTTTGAAAAAAACAAATGGCATTTTGGAGATTATCCATTCGGATTTGTTTTTGATGAATTGAATAGAGGAAAATTAAAAATATTGCACAAGAATGTACAACTGCTAATACAACAAAACTTTTAACAGAGAAACCCATGGGTGATTTTACATCTTTAAATAAGTTAAAATGTTAACTTCATATCTGTTAACTGATGATTATATGAAACCGTATCCTCCAATTATAAAAAAAATACTTCAAATAACATTTCTACTGTTTTCAATTCAAGCTTTTGCTTGCGACTGCGATCCTCTGAATATAACAGAAAAATATACTCAATCTGATTTTGTTGCTAATGTGACTATTCTCAAAATCTATCCAAATCAAGAGAATGAACAAGGATACAGAGCAGATATTAAAATAAATGAGCTTTTTAAAGGAAAACCACTAAAATCCATCTATGTTTATGGTAGAAGTGATAATGGAATTGGAAGTTCTTGTGATATTCATATTCCTGCCAACACCAAACTTATTGCTTATGCAAGAAAAAACGACAGTGGAAAATATGGAATCAGAATGTGTTCAGGCATAATGTATCTTGATTATTCAGCTATATACAAGAAAAAAACTTCAAAAAATAAAAAAGAACTTAAAAGACAAATAAGAGAACTGGAAATCCTAAAGATTTTTAAGTCAAAAAATATAAAATTCACCGACAAAATAAATTATCGAGAAAAGCAAAACTTCATCAAGAATTAAAAAAATTCAATGGAATTGAACTTGAAAAAAACTTTGGAATTTATGAGATAATATTTGAATCAAATTTGTCTATTAGAAACGTAATTGAAATCAGCGGGTATAAAAATTCAATCGACCAAGAGTTAATTGAAATAATCAAAAAAACGGAATGGACAAGTTTTGACAAAGGAGTAAAAGATACAGTTCCTGAAAACAGCAAATTATTAACTGGAATTTATTATTACCCAAAGGAAAAAGGAAACCCTAGTTTTTTAAGTCAAAACTATTTGTAAAATAGCTATTCATAAAGTTTATTACTCACCTTTACTTTTTTACTACAACTTCTCTAAAATCGATTTGATTTCTTCTGCTTTGAAATTTGGATGTACTCGTTGAATTACTTGAAGATTTTTTACGGCATCTTCCAATTTATCTTGTTGAAACTGAATCAAAGCAACATACCAAAATGATTCTAATTGATAATCAAAATTAGCATTCGTATTCGGAGTTAAAATATTCAATTCTTTCAAAGCTAGTCCAGACTTCTCTTGATTCAATAATGACATCGCATAATAAAATCGAATATTTGGGTTATCATCAGAAGATAATAAGTCTTTAAATGCCTTTTCTGCTTTTAAATAATTACCGCTTTCATACGACTTAAAAGCTTCAAATGTAGCATCTGGAGAAGAAGTTCCTCTGGTAATTGGCAAATACGTATTTGGACACACTTCAAAATAGGAATCAAAGATATCACCATTTGCAGAAAACTGATTGATAGCAAAAAATGCTCCTATGATAAAAATCGCAGCAATCGCAATGCGTTTCAACATGCCAAAATTAGATTTCTTTGTACCGTTATCTGTAGCTTCTGTAGTATTTGCATCTAATTCCTGCAAATGCTTTTTTAAAGCCTTATCGTTGGAAATTTGAAAAGCCGCTGTTAACTCCAAATGTGATTCATATAACTCTTGAAATTCAACATCGGTTTTCAGTAGTTCCTCTGCGCGTACTTTGTCCTCATCAGACAAACGATCTGCAATATAATCTTGTATGAATTCTTCTTTATTCATTATACTTTTTTAAACAAAGACTTTAAACGTTTTAAACATCTCGATTTATGACTTCGTACCGTATTTCCATCTTTATATTCTGTGACCTGTACAATTTCTTCCACTGTTAAATTTCTATAATAAAATAGTTCCAAAACCTTCCTGCAACTTTCAGAAATTGAGTCTAAATACTTACTCAATATAATTGAACGCTCTGAAGGAGTTGATTCTTCTATCCTAATTTCTGTATAATCTTCTTCTTTTGTTTCGACGTTTAAAAGTGTATTTGCTTCTTTTAATTTTTTTAAAATTTTAAATTTTCCTATGCCAAACAGATACGTTTTTACAGAACTTGAGGTCAATATCAATTTCGAATTCACAAAATTATGACGCATGGCTATAATAGCATCTTGGTAAATGTCGGTAGCATTGTACGCATCCAAGCCATACTTTTTTGCATAATTCAAAAACTCTTCTTTGTATGCTATATAAATAGTCTCAAGCGCCTTTTTATCATCAGATCGTAACAAATCTTGTAATTCAGCATCTGTGCTATTTCTACTCATTAGTGGTTTTAAAATTTAAAATATTAACAATGAAATGAAAAAAAATTTGTGTAGCTGTTAATATTAAGCTTGCTAAATATACAAAAGGATAAACAAATGTATTTATCATGAAATCAAAATTACACATACTCTTTTTCATTGCATGTTTAATATCTTATCAAAGTGCTGATGCACAATTGTTTAAAAGATTGAAAGAAAAAGCAAAGCAAAAAGCGAAAAACATTGAAAATAAAGTCATTAATAAAATCGACAAAAAAGTTGAGAAAACTATTGATGATGCCATAGAAGAGAAAGAAGATTCTAAAAAGGAAACTTCTAGAAGAGAAGATCCAACTGCTACTAAAGAAAAAGATTTTGGTGATGTTACTATTAATCACTCAAAAACCTATGGAAGTGTTACTCTAACGGAAACACGCCAAATAAAAGTAGATAAAACCAACTCAGGATACACTATTTACGGAAATTGGTGGTCACATAAGGCAGACATATATGATGGATTTATGATAGTGATATCAACCACTCAAAATTTAAAGGATTCCAACACAGGAAAACAAACTTTCAAAATCCCAGAAGAAGCAACTCTTAAACTTGGGTACGATCCAGAGTTACCATTTAAACAACAATCGGTAGACGGTTTTAGTCGTGCGGTTACAGATGACTATCAAAAATATGAGATCGCGAAAGGAGAAGTAACCATTGATGTACTTTCTGATGAAAACATAAAAATTAGCTTTTCTGGAACTGCTTCTCTTACGAAACGCACCAAAAATCCCAATAGTGAGTTTCCAGATAAAACCTTTTACGACGCAACTATTTCCGGAAATATTGACAGTAAAACACCTCTATTTCAGAATCAAGAAACCATAGTCAAGCAAGATGGTGACAAAAAATCAAAGAGCTACTCAGATACGATGACTGACGAAAATATCCCAGCACCTGCGCCAGGAACATACTTATTTAGTAGTGAAGTCGTTACTGAAATTAGGTCTCCAAAAGAAAATAGAAGCCATAAAATATCCTATCTCCTACATCCTAAGGCAAAATACATTGCGATCAAAGCAGACTTAGGCGCCTACTCAGATGAAGAAATGGAAGGAGAATCGATCATAGTGATGGATCAAGGAAACACACATGTATTTGTAGAATCAAATGGTATGAAAATGCGCATGTCTAACGGCATGATGGGACAAGAAAATATGAGTAATCTTACTGATCAGATGGCACAATACGATTACACAAAACTCCAAAAAACAGGTAACACCAAAACAATTCTAGGTGCGACTTGTTACGAGTATGCCATGGCAGACAGCTCGACAAAAGTTAACTTTTGGGTAGCACCAAGCATCAAACTATCAAACTGGTTTATACAAGATCATAGTAGTTTAGATGGCTATATTATGGAGTATACAATACAATCAAATAAAGAAACTATGACAAGTACAACGATTGCCATCAAAAACAATATCAACAAAACTATCAACCCTAAGGAATACAAAAAAATGTTCTAAATCTCTTACTAAACAACTTCCATATGAGTGATTGGATGTATAAGCTGATATGGATGTTTTTATTTAACTCACTAATGAATAATACAAAAAAATGAAAAGAAAATTACTATTACTTATTGCAATCTGCTTTGGTATAACTGTTCAAGCACAAACTACTTATATTCCAGATAATGGTTTTGAGTATAGACTTCAACAATTAGGACTGGATTCTGGTCCAATTGATAACTTAGTTCTTACAGGAAATATTGATGATTTAGAAGATTTTGACTTTGGAAACTTTACTGTAACAGATATTACAGGCTTGCAAGATTTTGTAGCTTTAAAAGATTTAAGAATTGCTGACGCTGTGGCAGACTTATCTCCTATTGAAAATTTAACTGCGCTAGAAGAATTGGTTATTCGAGATGTCTTAGACACTACTGTTGACTTAAGTGCTTTAGTTAATCTTTCCTATGTGGGTGTTTCTAGATCTACTTTTACAACACTAGATTTTACCAATAATATCAATCTTACAGAAGTTTCTATCGAAGATATGACAAATGATATGGAAGCTATCATTTTTGGAAACAACCCTTTGCTAGAAGATGCTTATTTCAATTTTGTCAATGTACAAGAATTAGATTTTTCTAGTTGTACTGCATTGAAAATATTATCAGTCAATCAAAATCAAACATTAATCAATTTAAATGTTACTCAAAATACATTATTAGAAAGTATAGAGTTTGATGATAATTTACTTCTACCATACATAGATTTATCTGCAAATACCGCATTGAATAGTGTGAGAGCAGAAGACAATGCTGCATTAGAAACTATTTATATTAAAAGTGGCAACAATACCAATATAGGGCAAACTTTTAGAGTAAAAGACAACCCTGCATTAACATGTGTAGAAGTAGACGATGTAGCTTGGAGCAATACCTATTGGGGATTTCCAACAAACTATTTTACTGGTTTTAGTCTAAACTGTTCTCCGTCAAATGACGATTGTGCACAAGCAACGCCAATTACGTTAGTACAACCAGCTTCCGCAACTACCATAAATGCTTCTAATAGTACAAATACGCCTGGTTGCGAGTCTTCTGGCATTACAATTTTAGACATTTGGTATGAATTTACTTCTCCAGCTTCTGGTAATGTCACCATGACCATCAATGCGCCACCATTGGTTGGAAAAATTGCATTGTATGAATCTTGTGCTGATGCGAGTCCAATAGTGTGTCAAGAAGGCGAATTGGCAATTACAGGTTTAACACCAAATGCAACCTATTACCTTCAAGTATGGCTAGAAGCAGACACCATGAATAGAACGCAAACTGCTTTGGAAAGCATGAACAGTAGTAGCGGTGGTTTTATTTTAAGTGTTCAAGATACCTCAACATTGAGTACAGATGATGTGGAAGGACTAACTGATCAAATTCGCATGTTTCCAAATCCTGCAAAGAACCTATTAAATGTAATTGCTCCAATGCTGTTGGAAGGTATTGCGATTTATGACATGTCTGGAAAATTAATCTTAAAGCATGAAAACTTTACGAACAATTCACAAACATTAGATGTTTCGCAACTTTCTAGTGGAATGTATATGGTTGAATTCAAAACAGAAAACACAAAAACACTCAAAAAATTAATTCTCAATTAAAATCACAATGAAAAACTTACACCGTATTACCGTAACTGTGCTTATATCTTTAATAATTATCGGATGCTTTGGCGATAAAAATACACTTGTTGGACAAGATCTTGGCAATACCGATTTTGTAAATACAAACTTTACAAAAAATAAAGTAGCATTTTCTGAAATTCCCAAAAATCTATGCACATATGTTAACGAGGCCGACATCCGAGAATTGTATCCCGATGCTACTAAAATTTTATTTGACGACGGACAAACATTTGCTTCAAAAAGTTGTCGTTTTCTAGTGTACATCAATGAAGATACAGAGGCTAAATTTGGCTTTTTAACAGGAATCATTACTGCCGTTGAAGATAAAGTCGCCGAAGGTGAAAATTGGATAGAAACTTGGGAACTCAAAAAGAAGATGTCCAAATCGTCTTCATTTGTACCTAATTTAGGAATGGCTGCCATTTGGAAAGAAGCAAACAGGGAACTTTCTATAAAAATGGATGGATATATTGTTACAATTTTAACACCTGGATCACCCTTTAACAAAGAGGAATTAGAAAAAAATAGAGATTACAAAAAAATTGCCCTTGAAATAGCAAAACGAATGAATCTTTTTTAAAAAATTGTATTTTTAGAAAATTAAAGATCCATTTTTCAAATGCAAAAGCTTCAATCTATATCTTATTTTTTTTTAAGAGTACGCATATGTAAAATACTATGCGTACTCATAATTAGTTTAGATTTAAAAGCAGGAAATTTCAAATTTCAAGAAACACAAGATACCGTTACCAAACCAACCATTGCTTTCTTATGGGGAAAATCGAATGCGTTGCACAACACAAAACAATATGATGAATTGCTAGCATTTCTTGAAAAACATCTAAAAAACATACAACCTAAAAACCAGAAAGACAGTTTGGATGTTGCGGACTTGTATTACAATCAATTTCAAGGGAATTTCTATACTGGCAAGTATTTGGAAAGTATTAAAAGTGCCAACAAAGGAATGCCGTATTGCGGAAAAGCAACAAGTAAAAGAGCCAAACACAACAAAGGTGTTTTATATTACAAAAGAGCGTATGGAGAAGCTGGAATGGACTTTGCTAAACGTGCGCAATTAAGTATGAAAACAGCACTTGAATATTTATCTGAAGATGACGAATCAAGTTTGGATTATTTGGTAGATGCTTATGTATTTCTTTCAAGTCAAGCTGCTTATCATGGAAATTTACCCGATGCAAAACGCAATATTCGCATGGCAAATAAAACTTATGATAAGCATCGAAAACACCTCGATGAAGCACGCCGCGATCGATATGAAGTAGTTTTGGCATATAGAGAAGCATATTTACTGTATAAACTAGCTACTACAAAAGAAGATAGTCTGGAAATCGTAAACGTAGTCAACAAACTGAATACTTTGAAAGCTTCACCTAAATTCAACAAGCATGAGTACATTTATTACAGTACTGCGATGAATCATATTGGCGATTGGTACATTAGTTACAAACATGATTCTTTAATCACTTCAAAAAATTTAGAAACTGGTTCTTATTATTTAGACAAATCGATCGATCTGGTTGAAAATAAAAATTACACAGGCGATTTAATCTCTTTTAAATATAATAAATGTAAAGCCTTAACGCTTGCGAACGATTTACAAAAAGCAGAAAGCTTGATGGAGTATTTGCTAGATTCTATGAACAAAAACGATTACAGAAGATCATTTTTTCTAGCACAAAAAGGGCTCATCAAAGCCAAACTCAAACAAAAAGATAGCGCCTTACGTATTTTTCATAATGTTATTGAACGAATTCATTCAGATTCTACAACACTTGCCAAAGATTACAGCAACTTTAAACCAAGTAAAACCTATGGCGAATCGCGATTAATACGCAGAGTGGCGGAAAAATTAGAAGAATTTTACAATGATGATCCTGAAGTCAAAAAAACAATTGCCCGATTGTATCGCATTGCCTTTATTCAGTTTGAAAATAGTTACGCAAAAACCAAATTCAATCCGAATCAGAATGATGTTTTAAGGGAAATATTGTATGGATCCTTACTCGCCCAAAAAGAGGAATTTGACGAAGAACATCTTTCTATAAACCAGTTACTTGGTCGTACTGAAACCATCATGAATCAAATGACTTGGCAGCGTTTTTATCAAAACAGATTCACTAATAAACTTCCTGAATTAGATTCGTTAAAGTTTAGACATTTAAACTTACGCACCTTACTTACAGCTGCAAAAAAAGAGAATTCAATTCGAAAAGTAGATTCGCTTCAAGAACTTATCAATAACCATTTAATTTTTACAAATAAAAAGTTTCCAAACTTAGAATTATTAAGTAGTAAAAAGTTTGACATTGAAACATTACAAAGAAATTTACGTGACAATGAACTTGTTTTAAAATATTTTATTCTCAATACTAAAATAGCCATCTTTTCTATTTCGGCGAATGATATTCATTGGGAAATCAAGTCATGGACAGCAGATGAAATCGAATTAGGAGAAACTTTAATCAATAGTATTCGAGACCGTAAATACGATGCAAAAACTGCCGCACTTTTAGGCGAAAAATTGTTACCAACAATAGATCCAGAGTTCACAAAAATCATCATCAACCCTGATGGCGAATTGTATCGTATTCCTTTTGAAATTTTACAAAGAGAAAACAAGTTTTTAACCGAAACTCATGAAATTCGATATACATCTAATTTGCGTTTTACACATTTAGAAAATAATCTGCAACCAACTACAAAAGGACTTTTAGCAATTTATGCTCCTAATTACCCTGAAACTGAAGCAATGGTAGCAACACGAAGCGATGCTTCTTTTCTAAAAGGCGCTAAAAAAGAAGCAGAAATCATTAGCAAACTCTTTCCTTCGGAAACGTATATTGGCGATAATATTTCTAAGAAATATTTCCTTGACACCGCACCAAAAGCTGGAGTTTTACATTTGGCAATGCATGCTGTTATCAACAATGAAGAACCTGGACTAAGCAGATTATTATTCAACAAAAACAATCAAACCGACGACGATTTGTACTTGGAAGAACTCTACGCATTACAATTACAAGCCGATTTAGCCGTACTCAGTGCATGTAACACAGGTTTAGGGAAAGAAAGTGCTGGTAGAAACTTAGAATCTTTTCAACGCGCATTTACGTTCTCTGGCGTTCCTGCAACCGTTGTAAGTTTGTGGGAAGTGCCCGATCAATCAACTAGCGAGATTATGGAAAGTTTCTACACATATTTAAAAGATGGATATACCAAATCAGCTGCATTAAAAAATGCCAAACTTAACTACTTAAGAAAGCACAAAGGAACTAAACTAGAACAACCATTCTATTGGACAGGCTTTATTTTATATGGCGATGAGAGTACCATTTCTATTGCTGCAAGTTCTAATGTGATTTGGTATATACTATTCGTTGTTTTGATTGTTTTAACTATTTTAATTTTTAAGAAGCGATTAAAGTACAACGCAACATCATAAATTTAATTTCTAATAATCTTACGTACAGATTTCCCTTGTAAGGTTTGAATCTCCAAGAAATAAATTCCTGATTTTTGTGTAGATACATCAATTTCTCGGTTCACAATTCCACTCGCTTTTTCTTCTTCAACTATGGTTTGTATCAGTCTTCCTGTACTATCATACAATGTCACACTAACAGTATTTTCTCTAGATGCTGTAAAGGTCAAATAAACCGTATCGCTCGTCGGATTCGGATATAAAACAAAATCCAATTCAGGAACATTATTTTCAACACTTAAAGTTGTTCCATCAAATTCATACGCGCCCATATCTACCGTAGTATTGTATATTCTCGTGTTCCCTAAAATATCTGTTGCGTATACGCCTGTATTATCTCCAACATCAATACATGGAGAAGCATTCTGCAATTGCAATCCGTCATCATTGGTCATCCAAATTCCATCCATTCCTGCTCCAGAAGCTATATCTAAAAACATCGGATTTATATCAATATTTCCTGTTCCTGCTCCCGAAATCACATGCGGAGCAATTTGTCCTGTAAGGTCTATATCTGAATATGTTGCAAAGACTTGTGCGCCAGTTCCTCTTATATAAAATTGTGGCGCAACTCCTGTTGCCGAATTGTTCCAAACAATACAATTTTGCAATGTCACCGTACATGACCCTGACGATGTTCCGCCACTTGGATCAAGGTTATCTGCGATAAAAGCACCGCCATATCCGTTTAATGCCATATTGTTTACAAAAGCACAATTGATCAATACCGGATGACAATTTCCTCCATTGCCGCCCCAAGCATACATAGCACCTACATTAGTGGCAGCAGTGTTTTCATAAAATATAGTATTAATTACAGTAGGGCTAGCCGTTCCTCCTACACCATAACTGTCCATTCCTCCTGCTTCAATTAATGCGTGATTTTGTGTAAACACACAATTGATATAGGTAGGTTGTGTATTCCCGCCACCAAAACCATTATTAAACGCACCTGCACCCCATGAAGCAGTATTATGTCTAAAGAGAATATTTCGAATCGTAGGATGGCAGCTTCCACCAACATTATATCCATGATTATAAATTCCACCACCTAATCCATTTCCAGAACTTGTAGGACTTCTATCATCATTACCATGTTCTATAATAAAGCCATCAATAATAGCAGTTGCATCTAACAGTTGGTTATACACTACATTGTAACTATTATCATTGATGCCAGCTGCGCCAATTTCACCACTTAAAATGCTCGTTAAACCATTCGTCAAATCTCTTTGTGACAATAGCGTTTCGGTTCCACTAAAACTTCCATAGATAGTGACACCATTTCGCATGCTAAATGCTATATTTCGGTTTGTAGTTGTAGTAGTAAAATAGGTTCCGGCAGCAACCCAAACTTCATCTCCGGCATTGGCTGCATCAATAGCTGTTTGTAAGGAAGTTCCTGGAAATGCATTTGCCCAACTTGAACCATCAAAACTTCCCGCTCCTGTTGGCGTAACATAGCTAATTTGTGCTTGCACCTCAAAAGCTAAAAGAACGAATAGCATGCATAAAAAAGTAATTCTTTTCATAGTCGTAGTATTTTATAATTAACAACGACACAAACATATTACGAACTGCGCTTTTGGATGTCCCAGATTATTGAAACTAAAGGAATCAGGACGGCAAATGGGTGTTTTTCCCAAAAGTTTGTAAATTACAGTGAAACATCTTCGTTCATGACTACCATGAAAATTTCATCAGGTTTTTGGGTATTGGGTATTGGGTATTAGGTTTTGGGTTTTGGGTTTTGGGTTTTGGGTTTTGGGTTTTGGTAATATTATTTAAAATTCAACATTCATCGTCTAGCATTTTGACTTCGTTATTCGTTGATTTGATTTCGATACTAGCTGTTTGCTTAATTGGGAATTCGTTAGAGCAACGAAAATCGAAAGATTTTGTATTGAGATTTACTTTGAAGCGAAATTTACGATTCTAAAAACTTTCCAACTTTTTGTTGAAACTTCTGTTCATCTGCCAAAAACTGTACTTGAATTGGTAAATAATAAAGATGTTCCAAACTGCCTTGCAAACGCATAAAATCCTTTTCGGTTGTTAAAATACGTTTGTTTCCTGCTTTTTGTTTGATTGTAGTAATATCGCTTTCGCTGAAATGATAATGATCAGCGTATTTTAAGTGTGTATATTGTAACTGTTGATCGTTTAAATATTGCAATAAAGGTGTCGGATTGGCAATTCCTGTAATCAATACAAATTCGGAATCCTTTAAATCTGTTAATGCAACTTCTTCTTGTTCATTTTGAACAGTTTCGGAATACGCAATCGTCGTAAAAAACACTTCTTGATGTGCTTTTGGGCGCAGCTTCTTTCTAATTTTTGTTTGTTCTGCTACTGAAACTTCTGTGGGACATTTGGTCACAATAATCACATCTGCACGTTTGGCTCCTGAAATTGGTTCTCGTAAATTTCCTGCGGGTAACATAAAATCGTTGGCATACAAATCATAAAAAGGCGTCAATAAAATATGGAATCCTGCGTTGACTTTTCGGTGTTGAAATGCATCATCTAACAAAATCACTTCTGGCGAATCTTCCAAGTTACGTAAGGTTTCAATTCCAACGGTACGTTCTGCTTCTACCGCAACTTGAATATCGTTTTTAAATTTATGATAAAACTGCAACGGTTCATCACCAATATCTGAAGCTGTAGTAGTTGAATTTGCTAATAAAAAACCTTTCGTCTTTCGTTTATAGCCTCTACTCAATGTAGCTACTTTGTATTGATCTTTCAACAAACGAATCAAATATTCTATCATCGGTGACTTTCCTGTGCCACCAACACTTAGATTTCCAACACAAATCACAGGAAAATCATAGGAAGTCGATTTTAAAAAACCTTTATCAAATAGCCAATTGCGAACAAACACAATAGCGCCATAAAGCACAGAAAAAGGTAATAAGATCAATCGAAGTCTTCGCATACAGCGAAAGTATAATTTTTTAAGTTAGTAATGAAAATGAAATGCTGAATATTCAAATTACTCCATAAATGTGTAGATTAATTTGAAAACGTAAAAACTCTTGGATTCTTTATTTTTGAATATTTACTTAATCATTGAAGTATCCTATATTTATCCCATAACCGTTTAGTATGATCATTATGAAAAAAAGTTTTTTATTCATTATTATCTTACAAGTCTTCTGAGTTGTAGCGAAAAAACAATTCTTCAAAGAAGTTTTGAAATAGAAAAAAAGATATCATGTATGGAGGAATGATTGTTTCGGCTATTCCATTTCAAATAGAAGGAGAATATGGGACAAGATATATTCGTGAGAAAGGAGGTCTAGGAGGAATTAACCTTGCCACTCCTGAACTCGATAAATTGTATTGTGGCAACTCTAGCGTTACAGATAGCACAAAAGCGATTTTAATTATTAATTTTCCTTCAAAGAAAATAATTGGTTACGAAATAACTAGCGAAAATGGTTTCAGTAAAAAAGATATCATAGTTGAACTAAGCAAAGCATACGCTGAAATATATAAGAACAAAAAGAAATATGAAATTTGCTGCGACAAACTTTCTGATTTAGAATTAAAAAGCATTGTGGTTTTTAAAGTTGGACAAAGAATTTATTTAGAATCTGAGGTTAGCTCAAAAAAATAAAACCTCTTTCTATTCTGAAAAACGTAAATTCAATTAGTTCACTATTTTTTCACAAAGATCTTTTCATTAGAAGCAAAAAGTACCATTTGATGTTCCTGCTGTTTGCCATGTGTGATTAAGATTTTAAAAAACTTATAACTATCTGGATATACAGAAATTTGTGGGGAAATTAGATTGGCCGTTTTATACAATTTTCCTCGTGGTGATTCTTCAAAGTCTGCAATCACTATATAATAAAAGCTTTTAAACGCTTGAATATCTTCATCATCACTCACACGTTCATCACTGGCAACTTTTATGGCTTGCATTCTAAAATATTCGTTGCTCCTAGAAAACATGTTATGCTCATTCATTTCTAAAAGCACTTTAAATAAACGATTGTCTTCAATAGGAATAATTCCACTTCGCGATTGTGAAAACAGACAAAAGGGAATCAAACAAAGCAGGATCGCAGTCAAATTTTTCTTCATAATTCATATTATAATTTTAGTTACTAATTTGAAGATACAGCATCTTTCAATACAAGCTTGAAATTATTTTGTAAACGTCGTAAAAAATTTATGAACGTTCTAAATTGTGCTGTTTTTCGTTTTAATTGTCATTTTTCTACAGCTTATTTTTATATTTGATGCAAAAGGAAAAAAGATGAAAGTCCAAGATATTATGTCGCACATTGAAGCATTATGTCCGCTTGCGTATGCGGAAGATTTTGACAATGTAGGATTGTTGGTTGGAGATAGCCAACAAGAAGTTTCTGGTGTATTAATTTCGTTAGATACACTGGAAAATGTAGTTGATGAAGCCATTGAAAAAAAATGCAATATGATTGTAAGCTTTCATCCTATAATATTTTCTGGCTTAAAAAAGATTACAGGAAAAACCTATGTGGAACGTGTTGTACTAAAAGCTATCAAACACGATATTGCTATTTATGCAATGCATACAGCTTTGGATAATTCATGGACTGGCGTAAGTGATCGTATATGTGACGAATTAGGCTTAACCAATAAATCTATCCTAATTCCACAAAAAGGAACGATTAAAAAATTGGTGACTTTTGTACCAAAGACAGCCGCGGAGAGACTTCGCAATGCATTATTTGCTGTTGGTGCAGGAAGTATTGGAAATTATGAAAATTGTAGTTTTAATATAGAAGGCTTGGGGAGTTTTCAAGGAAATGAAGCTTCTAATCCAACCATTGGACAAAAAGGAGAAACACATTTTGAAGAAGAAATTCGAATTGGAATCACCTTTGCCAAACATTTAGAAGGAAAAATCATAAAAACATTGCATGCAACACATCCGTATGAAGAAGTTGCCTATGAGATTACAACTTTGGAAAATATGAATCAACATATAGGAATGGGCATGGTTGGTGAGTTTAAAAAACCCATCACCGAAATGCATTTTATGACGTTGTTGAAGACAAAAATGAACGTTCCGGTGGTACGACATTCGGCTTTATCCGGAAAAATGATACAAAAAGTAGCTGTTTTAGGTGGAAGTGGAAGCTTTGCCATCAGTGCTGCCAAACGAGCAGGTGCCGACGCGTATGTCACGGCAGACTTGAAATACCACGATTTTTACCAAGCGGAAGGACAAATAATTTTAGCTGATATTGGGCATTATGAAAGTGAACAGTATACAAAAAATCTTTTATTTGAGTATCTTACGAAAAAAATTCCTAATTTTGCGATCATTTTATCAGCAGAAAATACAAATCCAATCAAGTATTCATAAATATGGCAAAGAAGAAAGAAGTTACGGTCGAAGAAAAATTACGCGCGCTTTTTGATTTACAATTAATTGACTCTCGCGTAGACGAGATCAAGAACGTTCGTGGAGAGCTTCCTTTAGAAGTAGAAGATTTAGAAGACGAAGTAGCTGGATTAAACACGAGACTTGAAAAGTTTCACGGTGATCTTGATCAGATTGATGAAGACATTAAAAACAAAAAGAATATCATTGAGGAAGCAAAAAGCTTAATCAAGAAGTATACAGAGCAACAAAAGAATGTTCGTAACAACAGAGAGTACAACGCTTTATCTAAAGAAGTTGAATTCCAAGAGCTAGAAATGCAGTTGGCTGAGAAGCACATCAAAGAATTTAAAGTTTCTATTGAGCAAAAGAAAGCTGTTATTGGTCAAACCAAAGAACGTTTGGAAGAAAGAGTATCACATCTAAAGCACAAGAAAGCTGAGTTGAATGATATTCTTGAAGAAACGAAAAGAGAAGAAGAATTCCTTTTACAGAAATCTGAAGAGTTCGAAAAATTAATCGAAGACAGATTGTTAGCAGCTTATAAAAGAATCCGTAGAAATGTTCGTAACGGTTTAGCTGTTGTAAAGATTGAAAGAGGAGCTTCTGGAGGTTCGTATTTTACAATTCCACCACAGGTTCAGGTAGAAATTGCTTCTAGAAAGAAAATCATTACAGATGAGCACAGTGGTCGTATCTTAGTTGATCCTGCATTAGCAGATGAAGAAAAAGAAAAAATGGAAAAACTTTTCGCAAAGTTTTAATTTAAATAAACACTTATAAAAAAACCTCGCTACTTGCGAGGTTTTTTTGTGGCTTTTAATTCGTATATCATTGGATAGAGTTTATCTTTTGTTTCATACATTCCTTCTTCATTTTTCACTAAATCAGGCAATACATCGTATGGTGATACATCGTGTTCCGTAAGGAATTCAATTGTCAAACCTGCATTAATTAAAGCGCTGATAACGTCTCCCAATCCATGGTTCCACGCATATTCTTTACTTATTATTTTAGTTTTTCCATCTTCTGCATACGTTCCTTCATATTCTTCATAAATTACTTCATCTTGACTGTATGCATATCTTAACACTGGCGGTGTCTGTAAATAATCAAACATCCATACAATGGGATGAAATTCTGCCATGTAAAATGTTCCATCATCTTTTAAACGCGATGCAATAATCGTTGCCCACTTTGTTAAGTCTGGCAACCAACCAATAGTCCCATAGCTTGTAAATACAATATCAAATGTATCGGTTACATGGTCATTTACATCAAATACATTACAACAATGAAAAGTAGCGTCTAAATTCAGCTCTTCGTTCAAGGATTTTGCTAATTTAATTGCTTCATCAGACAAATCAATTCCTGTGCATTTTGCCCCCATTCGAGCAAAACTTAAGGTATCTTGTCCAAAATGACATTGCAAGTGTAATAATGATTTTCCAGCAATATTTGGGAGACTATTCAGTTCATATTTCATCAGTGAAGATTTCCCTTTTTTAAAATCTTCCATTGCATACATTTCACTTTTTGCGTGAACTGCTACTTTCTTATTCCAAGTCTCTTTATTAGTTTTAAAATAATTATCATTCATTTTGTCGGATTTTTATGCCTTTTATCGTATTATTGTTTATGATTTTCCTCCTTATGTACAATTGTAAGGAAAAAATTCTAAATCGTACCTGAAATAATCTTACTTAAATTAATTTATATATGAAAAAAACTACTTTTTCACTATTTAAAAGTATTTTCCTTTTATGCTTGTTGATGAGTTTTACAACGTATGCTCAAAATGTTGATGTAATTATTACCGTCGATTGGCCGCAATGGTCTTCTGAAAACCGAGTAGAGTTATACAGTCCTAGCGGCACTTTATTACAAACTGTAGATAATGGCTTTGATGGTAGCGGAAATGCTCCTTATAATGAAACAACAACCGCTGTAAGTTACCCAATTGACGACAATATGCCAGCAGGAACTGGTTATTATGTTACTGTATATGACTTTTATGGAGATGATTGGAATGGCAGTGGAAGTTTGACAATTACTGCAGATGGACAAACTGCATACACTTTTAATGGAGATTTTTCCAATAATGTTACTTCAGGAAATCCTGTTCAGATTTCTCAAACATTCTATTTTGCTATAGAAGAAGCTCCTGCGCCTCCGCCTCCTTTCCCTGGAGTTTCACAATTTGATACCAGCGGAAACGAATACATAGAGTATATTCCTGGAAATATGCCAATTATTATTGCCGCACCACATGGTGGAGTAAAGCAATCTGGGCAAACTATTGGAGGAACATTTTATGCTGATAATGATGGTGCTTTACCAGATAGAGGTTGTGGTACCAATGAAAGAGATGATAACACTGATATTCTGGTTCGTGAAATTCAACAATCCGTTTTTGAACAAACTGGTTGTTATCCGTATGTGATTATAAACAACTTACACAGAAGTAAATTAGATCCAAATAGAGAACAAAACGAAGCTACTTGCGGAGATGCTGATGCCTTATTCTATTGGAACACTTTCCATAACTTCATTGATCAAGCAAGCGCAGATGTAATGAACAAATGGGGAAAAGGATTGTTTATAGATTTACATGGACAAAGTCATAGTGTCCCTAGAATTGAAGCAGGTTATAATATTTCGGCTTCTGACTTAAATAATGCAACTCCTAACTATTTAAATTCAGTATCAAACTCAACAATTACAAATCTTGTAAGTAATAATTTAGGAAACCTGACTCAAGAAGAGTTGGTTCGTGGCCCAAGCAGTTTAGGTGGACTTTTTAAAGATACTGGTGGAGCATTCTACAACGCACAAGGATATTCTGGTTGCGGTGTAACTTCTGGTTATCGTACCATTCCTAGTGATTTTGATAGTGGCGCTTCTAATAGCTGTGATGATACACGTCCATTTAGCAATGCTTATTTTGATGGAGATTTCTACAACAACAGACGTCACGGTTCTGGTCCAGCTGCTAGTGATGGTGTTGGCGGCGGTGGAACTATTGATGGAATTATGACCGAAGTTAACCGTCGTGTACGTGACTTAGGAACGTATAATGGAAATGTATATGATACAAGACCACAAACTTTAGTGCCTTTTGCTGATGATTATGCAACAGTAATCAAAAACTATATTGATTTACATTACAATGACTTTGCAAACTTTATGTATGCAAATAATACGTATGCAATGGACGATACAGATCCAACACCAACACGTACAACGGGTGTAACTGGTGTATTTACAGCAACGCCTGCTGGATTAGTGATCAATGCAACTACAGGGGAAATTGATTTATCAGCTTCTACGATGGGAGTGTATACGATTACACATACTGTTGGTGATTGTAATTTATATGAAACGTCTACAAGTATGACGATCACAAATACGTTGAGTACAAACGATTTTGAAGAAGCTGTTTTTGCTATGTACCCGAATCCAACTACTGGAAAATTACAGATTGAATCTACTACTCCAATTTCAAAAGTAAACGTATACAATTTAGTGGGACAGCAAGTAAAAACGTTTGCAATGCAAAACGATCAAAAAGCTATTGATATTAGTGAATTAAAAACAGGAAGTTATTTTGTAAATCTGCAAGATGCTGCTGGAAACACATATACGAAACTTATTGTGAAGAAGTAATTCGGATCAAAGTAATAGTGCTAAAAATGAAAAGCCTTGCAATTGCGAGGCTTTTGCTTTTTGATTAATGAACGTCGCTCATCAACTTTTTGATGAAAGGTGATATCATAATAACAATTAATCCTATTACAGCTGTTAATACACCAAAAACGGCATATACAGAGACATATTGATATAATTGTTCGAAAGCTGTTTGATTCGGCCCAGAGAATGTAGCCGTTAATCCAGTGACCATTTCTGTAATTTCTCCGAAAATTCCACTCGCAAACATATTCTCAACATCTGAAACTGTGGTAAGCTTGGCTATTTTTCCAGCAAAAAAGTGCCCATAAAAAGATGCTGCAAAGAAAACACCCATAATAAAAGCCAAATACTTTTTAGGAGATAACTCCGTCATTTTTGACAAACCAATTGGAGAAATGCACAACTCGCCTACCGTTAAAATAAAATATCCAACAAATAGATACCACATAGATGTTTTGGCTGATGTATCTGCTGAATTTGCAGACATGGCAAATACGATAAATCCAAGTCCTAATAATAATAAGCCTAAACCTGCTTTGATAGCTGAGTTCGGATTTTTCTTTTTACGAATTAATACTGCCCACAACCATGAAAACGGAATTGCTAAGAGAATGATAAATCCAGAATTGATACTATTGGTTTGTGCTGCATTCAATCCGACAAGGTTGATATTTCGATCGGCAAATAAGGTTAGAGAACTTCCCGCTTGTTCAAAAATTGCCCAAAATAAAGACATCAAAATGGTAAAATAGGCTGTAACCAATAATCGCTTTCGCGCGATGCTTCCGACAGAACGATAGATGTAAATCAACATTGCCGTAATGCCAAACGTAGCAACCCAAACAATGTAATGTTCGTATTGATTGAATCGTACAATTAACGCAAACACAGGAACGGCCAAAAAAGCCCCAATCGTAACTAATTGTCCTTTGTTTAAACCTAAAAACTTCTCATGATATACTTTTTCATCAGGAATTCTTCCTTTGTCTTGAAATACATTTTTATTGGTTCCTCTGTAAAAATAAAACAAGCCTAATAACATTCCCAAACCTGCTAACATAAAACCATAATGCCATCCATAAACTTCTGCAAACCACGCACACAATAACGGAGCTACAGCGCCACCAATGTTGATCCCCATGTAAAATATTGTAAACCCAGAATCCCGTCGTTTGTCGCCTTCTGTATATAATGCGCCTACAAATGTGGAAATATTGGGTTTAAAAAATCCGTTACCAACAATAATTAACGCCAACGAGCCATAGAAAAATAGAGGTTGTTCTATGGTTAAGAAAAAGTGTCCTAACGCCATGAGAATTCCTCCTAAAAATATGGCTCTTCGGTAACCAATATAATGATCGGCAATGATTCCTCCCAATACTGGTGTTACATATACTAAAGACATATATGCTGCAAAAATTCCAATAGACATATCGTCACCAAACAGCAATTGTTTGGTCATGTATAAGATCAATAAGGCTTTCATTCCATAGAACGAAAATCGTTCCCAGAGCTCTGCAAAAAATAAATAAAAAAGTCCCTTAGGATGTCCGAAGCGAGTTTCGGAAACGGTAGATGATTCCATCTGTGTTTGTTTTTAAAATTAGCAATACACAAATGTGTTTCACTGATATTTTAAAAGAAAGTCGTGTAGTAAAGTATAGTAAAAAATAACTCCTTGTGTGCAATTGTGAGTGAAGCACAATTAATTACAAATCTCAGCATATGCACTGTTTTCATTACTTTGCACAAATTCGTGTAGCAAACCTTCATCTATGGTTATGTTTTCAGGAATCATGCGCAATCGGTATTTCCCTTCTCCTAAAAACGTAAACAAGTCTCTTCGTTCCAGCTGTTGTTCGCTATCGAGTTGTAGTATTTCGTTTACATTTTCTATGATACGCGTAAGGTAGGTTTGATTTTTAATTTCGCCTCCAGAACTCACCAAAATACTTTGTACATCACCTGTACCATTTGCACGACGAATTGCAAATTTTAATAGATTTTTATATTGTGTGGTTTTCGATCGAAAATCGACTTCTGCATTGTTGATATTTTTAGATGGAATGCTTAGTTGAATCAAAGACCAATCTAAAAATTGAATACGCATTTCGTTTGGTCGCGGTGTATTTGCCAATTGAATTACCCAACTTGTTGCCAATACCAAGAATAAAGAAATCAACGATGTTTTGGCTATTATTTTAATTAATAATGTTGGAAACGCATCGTTCATTCCTAAAAATACTTCTGGCAATTGCGAGATAAAAATCAATACCATAATGACTGCCGAAATCATAGCAACTAAGTGCAATCCACGATATAAAAAAGTTTTGTAAAACGAAATCAGTAACAAAAAACATAAGAAGCCTGATAAAATCAAATCGGGCACTGCATTCCATTTGACACCAAAATGCACATTATCTCCTCCAAAAACACCTGCCATCACTAAGGTAATTGTAGCAACTGCGAGAATCATTCCGATGATAATCTTTACATTTTTTATATTGTTATAGATAAATTTTGGCGCATAGTAAAAGTAAAAAAGCGCCATCAATAGGAATAAATTATTGACAATCGATAATAAGTTGACACCAACTTGATACGTCATTTGTTCTGAAAATTCAAAATGCTTTGCGATGTATGCCCAAATTCCTGAGCCTACCCATACAAACATTGCCAAGCTCAAATATAATAATCCACTATCTACACGCTTTTGTGAGGCATCTTCTTCTAAAATTTGACGAAAACGCTTCCGTATGTTTGAGTAAATTGCTAATAGTAGAATAGCTCCAACAAAGGATATAAAAATATGCGCTAGGTTATGAAACTGTTCTACATTAGTCATCTGCTATTCTCCCAATATCTTACGAACCAAGTCTTTTTTAGCAGTTTCATCATCACCAAATAACCAACGAAGTACATTGTCTTCCCAGATGTCATCGTATTGTTCTTGGTTGATAATGTCTCGTTCTATAGCTAAGTCTAGTAATTTGCCAGGATACGAAGATTGTGCATCACTTTCCATTTCTCCTAACGGATACGGATCGTCTAATCCCATGATAATTTGATTGTTCCCTTGGCGTTCTACCATCAATTTAAACGAATCTGTATCGTGTACTAATGTATCAAAGTAAATATTTGGATGCCCTACGGCTTTTCGTGGATGTACTTTTCCTTCAAACAAATCTGGACGTCCATCAAATCCTTGAATTCTTCTTCCCAAGTTCATTTGTGCCAATTGTCCACCATGTGCAAAACAGGTTCTAATATTTGGGAAACGCTCTTGCATTCCATTCAGAGTATAAAAATGATACGCATCACCACATTGTGCCAACATCCAAATTAAGTGAAAACGCCAGTTTACATTTTGTAGTTTAATCATTTTATCGCCATCGTAGGGATGAATTTCAATAGCGAGTTTGTATTTATCAGCCAATTCAAAAATTGGATTATTTTCTTCATCAAAAACCGATCGCCACTGCCCTATTGAGTCCATAAAATGCGTTGGCAAACACAGTACACGTAAGCCTAAGTCTTCTACACAACGTTCTATTTCCCACAAAGCACCATGTATAAAACCTGGATGCACTACAAATCCGCAGGTAAATTTTGAAGGATGATTTCGTTGAACTTCTGCATTAAAATCATTCTGAAAACGTAGCGCATGTTTCATGACTTCTAAGCGCAATCCATTTCCATACAACTGCGAAAGATTTAAAATTACCGCATGATCAATTTTGTTTTTCTCCATCCATTCCAGTTTTTCATTTAAGAAAAAACTAGAATCTGTTACAGGTCGTTTCCAACCTTCTTGTAGCATATATTTACGTTCATCATCTACCCAAAACACCTTTTTTTCTTTCATAAAAGCAGGAATTTGTTCAGGGTAAGGTAACAAATGTGAGTGGCCGTTTATTCGCAGTTTTCGTTTCAAGGTTGTGTTGTTTTAAGCGTGTTCAAAAGTGCATTTCGACTATATCTTATTGAATAAAAACTAGTAAGATACTATTTCTATCCTTTACGCAAATTAATTCTATAAAAATAGTATTTATTATGAAATTTGTGATGTATTTAACGTTTTAAAATATTTAAGTTAAAAAAAAGCCTTTAAACTTTTCAATTTCTCAAAAAGCGTAAAGACTCTTAAAATATGGTCGGTTGGTTATTTGCTTAACTTACAAGAGCTGCGGCTACTTTTCGAGCGCTTTTTAATGTGATTGTATTGTTAAACTTATTTTGATAGGCAAAAGTAGTTTCTTTCCCTTGTTTTTGTGCCACAACTTTAACTGGAAATACAAATGATGCTGCGTCCAAATCCAGCTCGTGAGATGCTGCATTATCGCTGTAACTTTCAATAAGTCCAGCAAACTCTGTAGCTAATTTTTCGTTTAAAATGTAGAATTTGCTTCCTCCATTTTGCTTTACGATCAATGCTAATTCTTTACTATGAAATCCTAGCATTGGTTTTTTGTGTAATGGAATTGCAAAGCAACTACTGTTGAGTTGTACAACTTGAGACGCATTGTACACATACCCTTCTTTATCTAATGCTTTTACTAAACGTCTATGCGTGTTAGCTACATTTGCAGATAAATTAGAAATAGAAATGTGGTTCACAGTACTTAGCAAACGGTTAAATCCTTCTCCGATGCTGGTAAGCGAAACATTCTGATTACTTGCTAGTGCAGAACTAGGGAACATTGATAGCGCGCCTGCGCCCATGATGCTAGATGCAATAAAGTTTCTTCTATTCATATTATGGTTAGTTTATTAGTTAGCAATGCAATGTACATCGCAAAAGTGGTTTTCTGTTTTTCAATTTAAGGATTTTTTAACACTTTTTTGAAAGATTCAATGAAAAATATTAAAGTCAGGTAGTTTCACTTTTATAATTGTAAGATTTTTAATCAATCGTTTATAAATTATACAGTCCAAAATCAGAAATGTTTATTTTTAAGAATATTACAAAGATTTTGTACGTCCTCCATCTACAGGCACATTAATTCCATTTATATACGAAGCAGCTTCACTAGCTAAGAAGGCTATAGCGTTTGCAATTTCTTGTGGTTGTGCAAAACGTTTGGCTGGCACGGCACTTTTCATAGCTTCGCTTACCTCATCAATTGATTTTCCTGTTTTGGCTGCCTTGTTTTTTATGATTTCTGATAAACGTTCAGTAGCTGTTGCACCTGGCAATACGTTGTTTACTGTGATTCCAAATTGTCCTAATTCGTTTGCTAATGTTTTTGACCAGTTGGCTACAGCTCCACGAATAGTGTTTGAAACGCCCAAACCGTCTAAAGGTTGTTTTACCGAAGTAGATATTACATTGATGATTCGTCCATAACCAGCTTCTTTCATACCTCCTACTACAGTTTGTGCTAATACATGATTGCATTTTAAGTGTTGAGTAAAGGCACGTTCAAACTCATCAATTTTCGCGTTAAATACTGGTCCGCCAGCTGGTCCGCCTGTGTTATTGATTAAGATATGAAAGGAATCATTTTCTGAAACATGTGCTTCAATTTTTGCTCTCAATCCATCTGGATTTTGAAAGTCAGCAACGATATAATTGTGTTTCTGTCCTTTTGAAGTATCTAATTCTGAAAGTACATTTTGTAATTTTTCTTCATTTCTAGCAGTCAAAGTTACATTAGCTCCTAGCATTGCTAGCTCTTGTGCAGTTGCTTTTCCAATTCCTTGTGTACTTCCACAAACAAGTGCGTTTTTATGTTGTAAGTTTAGGTTCATATGTTGTTTGTTATTTTCTCTTTTCGTTGATTTGTTGATTTGTTAGTTTAAAATACTGTTCAACTTAAAACTCAACATTTATAATTTTATACTACGAATATTTAATACATATATTTTTAGGTTCTGTGAAGAAACGTAAAGCTTCTAATCCACCTTCACGACCTACTCCTGAGTTTTTCATTCCACCAAAAGGTGTACGTAAATCACGCAATAACCATGTATTTACCCAAACAATTCCTGCTTCGAGTTGTTTAGACATACGCATGGTACGGTTTAAATTGTTTGTCCATAATGTAGATGACAATCCATATCGTACTCCATTTGCCATAGCTAAGACTTCTTCTTCTGTATCAAATGGCATGATAGTTACAATTGGACCAAATATTTCTTCTTGATTTACACGACATTGATCGGTTGGTACTTCAATGACTGTTGGCTGTAAGTAGTATCCATTTTCAAATCCTTCAACTACAACCTCATTTCCACCGCATAGAATGGTTCCGCCTTCTTCTTTGGCGATGTCTATATATGATTTTACTTTTTCTAAGTGTGGTTTTGATACTAAAGCACCAACTTTTGTAGTTTCATCAAATGGATTCCCTACTTTGAGTTGTTTCACGCGTGCCACAAAGTCCGTTTTGAATTTGTCATAGATGCTTCTTTCTACAAAAATTCGCGATCCACACAAACAGATTTGTCCTTGATTTGCAAAGGAAGATCGCACCGTAACTTTCAACATTTCGTCATAATCACAATCTGTAAAGATGATATTTGGATTTTTTCCTCCTAATTCTAGCGAGAGCTTTTTAAACATTGGTGCTGCAGTTCTTGCAATATGCGCTCCGGTTGCCGTTCCACCCGTAAATGATATCGCTTTTATGTTTGGATGCTCTGTAATTGCTTGTCCAGTAGTATGTCCCAAACCGTGCACAATGTTTAATACACCGTTTGGCAAACCTGCTTTGGTACAGATTTCACCTAGTAAATATGCTGTCATGGGCGTGACTTCACTTGGCTTAGCTACAACCGTATTTCCTGTGGCTAATGCAGGCGCAATTTTCCACGTAAAAAGATATAATGGTAAATTCCATGGTGAAATGCAACCTACAACTCCTATTGGTTGACGCAAGGTAAAATTCATAGCATTGAGTCCAATACTTTCATGTGCTTCACTTGAAAATTGCGTAATGGCTTGTGCAAAGAATTTGAAGTTACTTGTAGCTCTCGGAATGTCAATTCGCGAAGCTAGACTTAATGGTTTTCCATTGTCTAAAGATTCTGCATGTGCTAACTCTGTTAAGCTTTCTTCTATGAGTTCTGCAATTTTATTGAGAATATTGCTTCGTTCTTCAAGTGTTGTTTGCGACCAACTTGGAAAAGCAGCTTTGGCAGCTTGATATGCTGCTTCGACATCTTCTGCTGACGAATTTGGAATGTGCCCGTACACTTCTCCATTGGAAGGATTGTAATTATCAATCCACGCGTTACTTTTGGGCGCTACATAACTTCCGTTGATATAGTTGAGAATCTTTTTCATACGATAAACTATTGTTTTTTATACGCAACAACTTTAATCTCCACTACCAAATCAGGATGTGGCAATTGATGTACCGCAACTGTGGTACGTGTTGGTCCAGTTTCTTTATCAAAGAATTCTCCGTAAGCCTCATTGTATCCTGCAAAATCATTCATATTTACCAAAAATGAAGTCACATCTACAACATCTGCTAAACTTGCACCAACGCTTTGTAAGTTTTTGTCAATGTTTTTTAATACTTCACGGGTTTGTGTACGAATATTTAAATGCTTCGTTCCCATTTCGTCAATGATATCAACTCCGGCAATGGAATTGTCAGGTCTTCGTGAACTTGTTCCTGATACAAATATAAAATCTCCAACACGTTTGGTGTGTGGATATGCGCCTCTTGGAGTTACTTTTTTTTCTTGCATTTTTGTTGGGTGTTATTTATTAATTTGGCTCTTGGCTCTTGGCTCTTGGCTCTTAAAAAGTATGTTTTTTGTTAATTCGTTGATTTGTTAATTTGATTTGACTTTGTTACTCAAAAAACTTTTACATTTTACATCTAGCAGTTTTTCCATTTATAATTTCAAAGTACTTCTGCCATTTCCAGCAACTTAATAATGGTTTTCCAGTTTCTAGTTGTGGCTTGCGTTTTGAGTTTACGCTCAAAGAGATTGTTCGTCAATTTGCTTCTCCCAAAACCATTTGGACAGTAAAGATATACTTCTGAATCAATAATTTTAAATCGATCGTTTTTACTATCAACTTCTATCTTCATTTCTTCTTTAGGAACTATTGCTAAAAATGTAATTGCTTGTTTTGAAATATCTTCTTCAGTAAATGGATTGTTAGCTATGGCTTTTTTCCATTGCTCGATTGTTTTTACCAAAACAGGCACATCATAATCATATTGTTTTTTGATTGCTTCCGAGATTTGGCTTCCTAATTTTTCTTGATCTTTTTCATCGGATCTAAAAACCACATTTCCACTTTGAATATAGGTTTGTACGTCTGTAAAATTTAACTTAGAAAGCAAAGCACGAAGTTCTACCATAGGCAGTTTTTTACTTCCTGAAACGTTGATTCCACGTAAGATGGCAATGTATATCATGTTGGTTGGTTGTGTGCGTTTCAAAGATACATTTTTTGAGATAATTATTTAATTGTTTTCCTATCGCTTTTGGTAACCTTATTCCTCTCTTTGTTGATTGCTTTTTTTGTGGACTAGTTAGAACTTGCTAACGTCAATATTAAAAAACCTAATTATTACTTAAAGTATATTGCTCGTTTCGAATCTTTAGTTACTTTTATGAAACATTTTAACCATATACCTAACTACATTCCATAGATGAAAAACTCATTACTTTCCATTATTATATTTCTTTTAGGAATTCAAACCATTTTTAGTCAAAACAACCAAAGTTCCGATATTGTTGTAGGCAGTACATTTAGCATTCATTCTGATATTCTAGGTGAAAATAGAACTTGTATTGTAAATCTCCCTGATTCTTATGAATATGCAGATGAAACTGATAGTTATCCCGTTATTATTTTGTTGGATGGATCTACGTATTTTAAAACTGCGGCAAGCACGGTACATTTTATGAGTTCTGGCAGCAATAGAAATGGTTTGATGCCAGAAAGTATTGTGGTTGCTATTGAAAATGTAGATCGTGAACGTGATTTTACAGTAACTAAAATAAAAACCAAGCGTAAAAACACCATGGGTGGCGGAAGAAATTTTCTAAGGTTTATAGAAAAAGAGTTGATTCCATATATTGATAAAAATTATAAAACGAAACCATTTCGTACTCTTATTGGACATTCGTTAGGAGGACTTTTAACAATTAACGCGTATTTGGATAAAAACAGTCTTTTTGATGCCTATATTGCCATTGATCCTAGTCTTTGGTGGGACGAAAAAATGATGCAACAAAAGATAGCTACTGCACAACCTGTTTCATTACAGAAGAAATTATACATTGCAACGGCTAATCAAGGGGAACGAAATCGTGGACGCAATAAAAAAAGACACGATGCTTTTTATAAAGGTCTTACACAAAAAGCTAATGAAACGTTAGATGCAAAAATTGAATATTTTGAAAATGAACATCATCGTTCTATTGTATTGATTGCTATGTATCAAGGATTAAAGTTTCTTCATCAATAAAGATATTCTTGAAATAAGACAACACAATTATTCTTTTTGATAATTCTGAATAAACTAATCTTTTGAACGCATTTTTTTATCCTAGTTTTATAGTCTTATAAAAAGAGCTTGTTCATGAGACAGTTGACATTACTATTTATTTTTGCTTTTATAAGCTATATCCATGCCCTGACTGATTTATCAAATGGCAAATCATTTGATGAGTTGATAGCATTGTATTCTGAATCTATTCATAAAGATCCTTCCACAGCATTGAAATATGCTATCAGAGCCAAAAGCATTATTGAAATTAGTGAGAAACAAAAAGCAGAAACCATTTATTATATCTCCAAATATTACAATAAGTTACAAAACAATAAAGATGCTTTAACACATGTGGAATTAGCTTTATCAAAAAGTATGTCCCTCAAATATGAATTACTTTTATATAAATGCTTTTCCTTGAAAGGCAATATTTATAATGATTTAGGTCAAAATTCCAATGCACTTGTGGCATATTCGAAAGCCATGGAATATACGCAAGGTTAAGGAGCTTCTCATAAAATTCCTCTTTTATCTAATATTGCTTTTATTAAAAAACTACATAAAGATTTTGAAAAAGCTATTGACTAATATAAAGAAGTGCTGAAACTTTCGGATACTTTAAAAAATAAAATGGACAGTACAGTATATAAACTCATAGCACTCTTGAATATTGCTGATACTTATCTTTGGCTGAAAAATACCGATGAAGCCGAGTTATATAATGAAGCTGGATTAACAAAATGTAGTCCTAAGAATTTATCATGGTTATACTATCCTTTTTTAATGAACAAAGCTATTATTCATTACCAAAGAAGACAGTATAATGACTGTATTTCGTTGTCTAAACAACTTAAAGATATTACTAAGGTTGACAATAATCAAGATTTATATCTTACTGCTATATTTTATATAGGAAAAAGCTCTTATAAATTAAACGTGTATCAAGAATCCTTAACGTATTTAGAAAAAGCTTTGGCGCTTACAAATACTTCAGATAATGTAAATATTAATGAAAAGGAATTGCATGAATTTCTTGCCTTAGCTTATAATAAGATCGGAAATTCTTAAAAAATGTCATTTCATTTCGAGCGTTATTCCGTATTAGAGAAAAAAACAGAGTGCTGAAGATTTAAAAATCAATAATGAAACCCATAAATTAATTGACGTTGCTCCATTAAACACCGAAATAGATTCTTTAGGGAAACAGCTTACTACACAGTCAAAAAATAAAAAATGGTTGTTTATTATATCTATAAGCTCCATTTTACTCTTTGTCTTTAGCATTGTTTATTATAAAATAAGAGAAAAGCATACGAAAAAAAAGTTTCAGGAATTATTACGAAAAGTAACCTTGCCTGAAGAAAAGAAGAAAAAAATTGCTTCCAAAAAGAAAAAAATACTAGACGATAAAGCTAAATTTTTTTTAGAAAAGATCATTGATTTTGAAAAGAATAAAACATTATTTATCAGTAGACTGTAGTTTAGGTTTTATGGCAGAAAAATTAGGAATAAACACTTTGTTTTATCTAAAACAATTAATAAATATAAAGGAAAATCATATGCAGCTTATATTAATGAATTGCGAATTAATGCTGCTTTAATCAAATTGAAAAACGATAAAATCTTACAATCAAATAATATGACAGCCATAGCAGAAACATTTGGTTTTAAAAGACCGGAAACATTTTCGAAGGCTTTTAAAGCACATACGGGCATATATCCTTCTCAATTCTTAAAAAATCTTACAAAAAATAGCTCATCCATTGATGATTTATGAATCATCAATGGCATATCTTTCATTTTAATTTATTGTTTTTAGCTTTATTACTACTAATTACAAAACATAAATTCCATGAAGAAAAAAACCTTAAAAACTTAACATTGCACACACGCAAAATTTCTGACCTAACACTTCTTCACAAAAATATTGGAGGAGGTCCAAATTCTGATCTTAATACAGAACCAACAATAAGAACCTATGATTTGACAATCGTACAAATTTGTCAAACCAAATATGAAAGCTGTGATTTTACGGACTGTGTTACAAATAGTGGTACTTTAAAACTCCTCCTCCATCAGAATATGTTTTATGTGGTCAATCAAGCGTTCAATAAACATCTTGATTTTAGACTATATGAAAAGGCATTGATGATTTATGGTTCATCAATGCCTTTTCTTTTTTGTACTTTAAAAAAGGGCTTGTTTTACCTCTCCTAATTTTAAAACATATATTATGAAAAAAAGAACTTAAAAGTCTTTAAATCTTAACAAAAAATCTATTTCTAACTTTTCTTCTAATGTGATTTTAGGACAAGGTCCCAAGACCATTACTCCAGAATGTACACTTAAGTTTACGTATGATATGTTATGCTTACGTTTTACTTATAATAATGATTGTTTCCCACATTCAAGATATGATTGTGAAATCACATCAGATTTATAAACGACTGATTTTTGTTAAGACATGTAAAGTTTGAACTTTGGTTCAGGTAAAGTCGGAAGGTTTTCTTCCGGCTTTTCTATTTTTAAATACTAACTTTATAATTTGTTGTTTGAGGTTAGTTTTATCTAAAATATATGAACCAACTATTAATTTTTGATTTAGACGACACGCTATTTGAAACCAAATCTATTGGTAAGAAAGCTGTGAAACCTATTTTTGATCAGTTTGATCCTTTATTGATTGCAAAATTTGGAAAGGAAATGACTGCGAAAATTGTTCCTGAATTGTGGAAGTATCCTTTTGACTTTGTTTCACAGAAATACGGTTTTGACACGCATCAAAATGCTGAATTTGCGCGTTTGATAAATGTTCACAATTATGAATTAAACATTCAAACTTTTGAAGATTGTAATGTGATTGAAGATTTATCACAAGAAAAAATACTTGTGACCACAGGTTTTTCAAAATTGCAACATGCTAAAATCCATTTTCTAGGCATCAAAGAACAGTTTAGTGAGATTTATATTGACGATATTCTGAGTCCAACTCGAATTTTTAAGAAAGGTATTTTTCAAAATATTCTTCTAAAAAGAAAAATAGATCCAACTCGCGTATACATTATTGGAGCCAATCCAACTTCTGAATTAAAAGCAGGTTTTGAACTTGGTTTGAATACCATTCAAGTGGCTAAATTTGGACAAGAAAGGTCAATATACGCTAAACATTGTATTTCAAATTTTAATGAGTTGCTTACTATTTTGGAGTAACTTACAATGTAAACTTTCGAAATATTATTACATTCCATCAATAAGATTCAACAATTCAGAAAGTAAAAATTTCAATTCTTAAAATATAACTAGAATTTTGCAAGTGTATTATCTAACACACCTTAAGTAAAGAACATCATGAGCAAAAAGAAAACCATCATAATTAGAATACTTTTATTAGTCGGAACCGTAACTTCATTGTTTTTTGTGCCTTGGTTATTGGTAAAAGCATGGATACTACCACTTCCAGATACGGTTCAGAAACAATTAGATGAAGCTATTGGCCATGGGTTTGATGGCATGATTGTGTATGTAGACCAAGCAAACAAACCCGCTCAGTTTTACGCTTCTGGTTGGCATAATAGAGAAACTAAGATTCCTGCCAAACCAGATGCCTTATTTAAGATTGCGAGTATTAGCAAACTGTATGATGCGGTTGCAATTACTAAACTGGTTCATGAAGGCAAACTTTCTTTAGATAAAACAATCGCTGATTATTTACCAGCACTTGTGGGTAGAATTGAAAATGCTGAAAAAATAACCTTGAAGTTACTGATACAGCATAGAAGTGGTATTCCTAATTTTACGGATGCACCTAATTTTTGGGAAAATCCAACGAAGACGTATGAAGAAAGTCTTGGTTTGATTTTGGACAAATCTGCTAATTTTGAACCTGATGAAGATTATGAATATTGTAACACTAATTATCTTTTACTTAATAAGATCATGGATAATGCACTTGGATATCATAATTTTCAATTCATTAAAGAAAAAGTTTTAATTCCATTGAATCTTAATAATACTTTCAGCTCACTAAACGAAGTAAACATGGATGATGTCATGAGTGGTTATCACGTAGGATATTCTTTAGATTTAAAAGAAGATGAACACGGCATGCTTGCAACTGCACAAGATGTTGGCACATTCCTAAGAGCATTGAATGACGGATCGGTCTTTGAGCCAGGAGAAGCGGAAATATATGCTTCCTTGTATAAATATGAACATGCTGGTTGGGTTCCTGGATATCAAAGTTTTGCTAAATACTACAAAGATATTGATGCTGTAATTGTTGAATTTTACAACACAACAGATCCGAAACTTTATAATTGGAACTTATCAGAAATCATCAATAATAGAATTAAAAGTATTATTGAGCATAAAAATTAGTTACAGGTACTTTCAAATTCTCTTTATCTTTTAAAAAGTATATCTAGCGCAACAATGCATTCACATTTGCTTTATACATTTTCCCAATCGGAATTATATGTTCGCCAATTAGCATACGATTGCCTTCAATGCTTTTAATATGTTTTACAGCAACCGCAAACGATTTATGTACTTGTAAAAAATCACGGCTTGGTAACAAAGCAATGATATCTGAGATTTTTTCACGAATGGTAATTGTTTCTGCATCTGTGACAACTTTAGTATAATTTCCAGAAGCTTCTATATAATGAATTGTATCTGTAAAAACTTGTACATACTTGTTTTGCGAACGCAGAAAAATACTTTTAGAAGTTTCCTTCCTTTTCTCCACAATAGTTACTGCAGGTTTTGAAGCTACACTGACGGTTTTGTTGATAGCTTTGAGAAAGCGTTCAAAGGAAAATGGTTTTAGCAAATAATCTGAAATATTCAATTCATAACCTTCCAAAGCATATTCTTGATACGCTGTTGTTACAATTACTTTTGGCGGATGTGATAAGGTTTTTAAAAAATCAAATCCTTTAAGTTTGGGCATATTTAAATCAAGGAAAATTAAATCAACAGCATGCTCGTTTAAATATTGCATGGCTTCTAGCGCATTGTAACAATGTTTTTTTAATTCCATGTTTGGCAATAAATCACAATATCCTTTTATAATATCATGTGCAATAGGTTCGTCGTCAATAATTAAATAACTAATCATGATAATTGAAGCGTTAGTTGGGATGTATATATTTCGTCCATACTTTTAAAAGATAAAGAATGTTTTTTTGGGTAGATTAATTCCAATCTTCTTTTCAGGTTCTTCAAACCGATTCCTTTAGTTTCAGAGATTGATTCTGGATCAAAGTTATTCTCTACAGTAAAGATAATTTCATTTTTATTGGTAGTTAAATCAATAGCTACAAAAGCATTGTCATATAAATTTTCTACACCATGTTTAAACGCATTTTCTAACAAGTTTATAAATAACAAGGGGACAATTTCAACGTTCTCATCATAAATATTTGTATTGAATTTCACATTGATTTCTTTGTGATAGCGCATTTTATGCAATTCAATATAGTTCTTTAAATACGCCACTTCTTCTGCAATGGTAACACTACTTTTTTGCCCGTCATAAATACTGTAGCGCATCATGTCAGACAGTTTCAAAATTAATGCTTGCGCCTTTTGAGAATCTTTAGATACCAAACCATATAAATTATTCAACATGTTAAAGAAAAAATGAGGATTCACCTGACTTTGTAAATGCAGCACTTCCATTTTTTGCTGTTCTTTTTTTAGTGTTAGCGTTGCACTAATTTGTTTAAAGAGCCAATAAAAGCCGAGTCCGACCATGAATATAAACAAAATGATGTATGTAGTAAACACGCCAATACTGACGGAAGGATGATAGTTTTCCAGAAAGACTACCGAATGTTTTTCAGTCGTCAATACTTCGTACATCGTAATAATTAACGGATACAAGAGTATCGCAACTCCGATGAAGATGAATGTTTTTTTGTAGTATTTTTTGAATGACATGACACAAATGTAACCGAAAAGTGTTCGATGTCAAAAGAAGTTGATAAACGACTTTAAATCGATGTTGTTTTAATCAAAATCTGTGATGAACGACTTTCAAATTCAAAACTGAATCACTACCATCTGGAAGATGGTAGGTTCGGAATCACGACTAGAAGTCGGTTATCACTCTAAAGAGATGTTTGCCTCATTCTCTGGCTTATCGCCATCAAAGTGATTATTTATA